>Ga0208849_1000815_pt1 | contig 25793 bp, 24 predicted proteins | sample NGESurdeep072012_10_FD_184470 | JGI IMG/M metagenome (GOLD analysis project Ga0208849, IMG submission 184470) | Arctic peat soil microbial communities from Barrow, Alaska - NGEE Surface sample 53-3 deep-072012 (SPAdes) | ecosystem: Environmental > Terrestrial > Soil > Wetlands > Peat ... | reverse complement strand
GGCAGCCGCCTCTATGTGGCGAATATGGCCACTGACGCGGTCGCCGTGATCGACACGCGCAAATTGACGCCGAAAGCCGCGAAGACCGGAATGATCGAGCCCGACGGTTTCATTCCTACTGAGTGGATGCCGATGTCGATGGCGTTCGTTGCGTCGGCCTCCGGCGGCAAACTGTACGTTGCGACGGACAAAGGGAAGGGAACAGGACCGAACAACTTTCCGCAAAGAATCGCCGCATCGGTGCCCAATCAGCGCGAAGGAGACCACACGTATATCGGCACGCTCATCTACGGCTCATTGGCCACGCTCGACGAATCGGAGATCGCAAGTCACCTCGTAGGCTGGACGTCGACTGTACTCGAGTCGAATCGCATGAAGGCCGCGCAGGATCAGATCGCGTTTGCCGGCAGCGGGCAGAGCCCTCAAAAGGGCCGCATTCGCCACGTGATCTACATCATTAAAGAGAACCGCACCTACGACCAGATCTTCGGTGACCTGAAGCAGGACGGCAAACCTGTGGGAAATGGCGACCCCAGCGTGGCCATGTATGGCGCGGCCGTCACGCCCAACCTGCACAAGCTCGCGCTCCAGTTCGGCGTGCTCGACAACTTCTTTGACTCCGGCGAGGTTTCGGGCGACGGTCATGTCTGGTCAACTGCGGCAATCGGCACTGACTACATGGAGAAGACCTGGCAGCAGGGCTACCGCGGCGAGCAGCGTACATACGACTACGAAGGAGTTGTGGCCGGCGGTTATCCGCTGCTGCAGAAAATCCCCGACGTCAACGAGCCGGCCAGCGGCTATCTGTGGGGTAATCTGGCAGCGAATGGTAAAACGTACTACCACTTCGGCGAGTATGTCTCGTCGACGTTTTGCGGCCAGCGACCGGTTGCCGCTGCGGCGCAGGGCGAGGAGTTGGCCGGCCCGCAATGCCCGCGCAATGCGATTGCGCCGGGTGAGCGGTTGCCCGAAGAGTGGGGCGGCGGCATCAACAAGTGGCCATGGGCCATTCCGCTCATCGCCAGAAACGTGGCCACCAAGCCCGAGCTGGTGAACCACTTCGCGCCCGAAGCGCCGGATTTCAATCTCCTGATTCCGGACCAGATCAGGGTCGAGATTTTTCTGCGCCATCTGAAGCAATGGGTGGCCAATCGCGAGAGTGGCCGCGACACCATGCCTGATTTTGTGTTGCTGCGCCTGCCGAACGATCACACTTACGGAACGCGACCTGGTGGGCCAACGCCCAAATCTTCCGTCGCCGACAACGATTTAGCTGTCGGCCGCGCCGTGGACGCAATTTCGCACTCGCCCTTTTGGGACGACACGGCTTTCTTTATCCTCGAAGACGATGCGCAGGCGGGCGCTGACCACGTGGACGCGCACCGAAGCATTGCACTGGTAGTCAGCAAATATTCGCCGCAGGGGCCGGCCGGCGCGCCGTTTGTTGACAGCCACTTTTACTCGACCGTAAGCGTGATCCGCACCATGGAGGCGCTGCTTGGCCTGCCGCCGATGAACAACAACGATGCCTTCTGTTCCTTGATCTCCTCGCTGTTCACGGGGCCGGGCGATCAGTCGCTGTACACCGCGGACTATTCCAATCGCGACAACGGGCTTATCTACAGGGCCAATCCCAAGAATGCCGTGGGCGCGCGCGCCAGCATGAAGATGGACTTCAGCCACGAGGATCGCGCTCCGACTGAGAAGCTCAACGTGATCCTCTGGAAGGACGCCATGGGTTCTGCGCCGGTGCCGTCGATGCTGAAAGTTCGCGACAAAAAGACTGGCGACGGCGACGACGATTAGCGAGCCTCGGGGCCGCAATTAGCGAACGGTTCACAGGATGGGATAAATAGTGGAAAAAGCCCCCTGAATGGCACCATCGGGCGCCTACTCCTTCGCCAAACCGTGCCCCAAACTGGTAGCTTGAGAGAGTAGGAAACTCTTTTCCACAATGGCCTCCAGTCCCTACTTTTCATTGGCAGTTTTGTTCGTGGCGGCGCTGGGCTTTGGCGTGGCCCCGCTGGGGTTGGCTTGGGCGTGGGCGCATGTGTTTTCGCCGGCCAAGCCCAATGCGATCAAGAACGCCATTTACGAGTGCGGCCTGGAGTCGAAGGGCGACGCGTGGATTGGATTTCGCTCGGCCTACTACCTTTACGGCATCATCTTTCTCATCTTTGACGTGGAAGCCGTTTTCCTGCTTCCGTTTGCAGTGGCATTTACCGGGCTTGGCGCGGCGGCGTGTGCGGCCATGCTCGTATTTGTCCTTCTATTAGTTGAAGGGTTGGCCTGGGCCTGGGCAAAAGGCGTGTTGACGTGGCAATGAAATCTGGAAGCGTGGCGACCGATGGCAGTTGACCAAAATCTGAAGATCGAGCTAGGCAAGCAGGGCATCTTCGTCACCACCATCGAGGAGCTCTACAACTGGGGCCGGCGCAGCTCTGTGTGGCCCATGCAATTCGGGCTGGCATGTTGCGCCATCGAGATGATTGCCACCACAATGGCCCGCTACGATCTGGCACGTTTCGGCGCAGAAGTTTTTCGGCCCTCGCCGCGGCAAGCCGATCTGATGATCGTCTCCGGAACCGTGACCAAAAAGATGGCACCGCAGGTGGTTCGCCTCTACAACCAGATGGCCGAGCCGCGCTATGTGATCGCGATGGGCGCATGCGCCATCTCCGGCGGTCCGTTCAAGCAGGGTTACAACGTGCTCAAGGGGATTGACCGCTACATTCCCGTCGACGTTCACATTCCCGGTTGCCCGCCGCGGCCTGAGGCGCTGATTCAGGCCTTCATGACTTTGCAGAAAAAGATCGACGGCCAGCCGCTAACCGGCGAAGACCGCCCGCGTTTTCTCGACGCCGATGCGCAGGGCGAATTTCCCGTGCCCGAGCAGGGCGAGCACGATCTGGAGCCAACTTCGAATAAGGGCGTCTGGCCGGTGCCGATCACGATTCGATGAATGCAGGGAGAAAGGGACAAAGGGAACGAGGGAACGAGCGAGCAGGGAACGGACAAAGGGGAATATCGACCAGAAGAAGATTCGCGGCGGCGATGAAGCGGCTAGGGGCCAGAAGCCAGGAGCTGATTTTGAAGACTGTGGAAGAGATCAAGGCGGCGATTGAGGCGGCGGTTCCGGGCGCGGGCGTTGAGTTCGTGCCCAACCCCAGCCCCTCAGCGCAACACTCGCTTCGCCTGGCGCCCGCGACCGCCGTCGCCGTCGCAACATTTCTGCGCGACGATTCCGAGCTCGCCTTTGATTTTCTCTCGAATGTATCCGGTGTCGACTGGCCCGATAAGGAGATAGCAGAGAAAGTTAAAGTAACGCGTCAGGTTGTGAAGACGGTCGACGGCCCAGAAGGAAAAGTCGACCAGACAGTCGAGGAAACGGTCGACGAGACTCACAAGCGCACCGAGCCCGGCTTCCTTGAATCGGTCTATCACTTGTTCTCGGTCGCGAAGAAGCATGGGCCGCTGGTGATTCGCATGCGCACGGCAAATCGCACCGACAGGACTCAACTGCCGTCCCTCACGCGGGTCTGGCGCTCCGCCGAATTCCAGGAGCGCGAGGTCTTCGATCTTTACGGGATTATCTTCACCGGCCATCCCGACCTGCGCCGGATTCTGATGTGGGACGGATTCAAGGATCACCCCATGCGCAAGGATTACGTTGAGCCTGACGACTTCGAATACGAGCCTACGCCGCACGATGAAGTGCTCAAGCGCGCGCAGGTACATCAAGCCGGCGAGCTGGGGACGCCAGTCGTCGAAGAGGGGCCGGCCACTGCATGAGCGTTGCGGAAATAAAACTCGAAAAGCCCGACGGCTGGAACCGCCCGCCCGTGATTGAGCCGAGCGGCGAAGACGAGCTGCTGGAACTCGCCATGGGTCCGCACCATCCATCGACCCACGGCGTCTTCCGCATGGACGTGGCGCTCGATGGCGAGCGTGTCGTTCGCCTCAAGCCGGTTTTCGGCTACCTGCACCGCAACCACGAGAAGATCGCTGAGGGCACTTCGTATCTGGCGTCAATGCCCTATACCGACCGCCTCGATTACTTCTGCTCTCTCACCAACAACTGGGCCTACGCACTGGCGGTGGAGAAGCTCGTCGGTCAGCAGGTTCCCGAGCGCGCCGAGTACATTCGTGTGATTCTTGCCGAGCTCACGCGCATTCAGAATCATGCCGCGTCCATTGGATTCCTTATCCAGGAAATGGGCGCCAGCGGCACGCCGCTCATGTACGCATTCAAAGAGCGCGAAAAAATTCTCGATCTCTTCGAGTCGCTTACCGGCTCACGCATGATGTGCAACTATATGCGCTTTGGCGGCTGCCGCGTCGATGTTTCTGCCGCGTGGCTCGACGCCACTCGCAAGGTGGTCGCTGGCCTGCCCCAATTCGTCGACGAGTTCGAAGCGCTGCTCTCGACAAACGAAATCCTGATGGCGCGCTGTCAGGGCATGGGCATTCTGCGGCCCGAACTTGCCGTCAATGCCGGAGTCTCCGGGCCGATGCTGCGCGCGTCTGGTGTGAATTACGACATTCGCAAAGTGGACCACTACGGCATCTACGATCGCTTTCAATTCCGCATTCCGCTCGGCGACCATGGCGACATCTACGACCGCTATATGGTTCGCGTGCTCGAAATGCGCGAGTCGATCAAAATTCTCGAGCAAGCGATCCCGCAAATTCCTGCTGGACCGATCATGGACGCGAAGGCCAAGCTGCGCGGCTTCCGCCCCAAGCCCGGCGAAGCTTACGGCCGCATTGAGGCGCCCAAGGGCGAGCTTGGCTTTTATCTCATCAGCGACGGCGGCCCGAATCCGTATCGCTATCGCGTGCGCCCGCCAAGCCTCATCAACCTGACGATTCTCGAGGACATGTGCCTGGGGCACAATGTCGCCGACGTGGTGCTGATTTTTGGCAGTGTGGACATTGTCTTGGGAGAAGTGGACAGATGAAGGCCAGTTCACAGTTCGCAGTGTTTAGTCGTTGATTCTGCGGCACGGACCAAGAACTGTGAACTAAGAACTGTGAACTTTGAACTGCAAACCGGAGGTTTGCTTTGCTGGGTGACGGAATTCTGAAGGGGATGGCGGAGACTGCGAGAAATTTCTTCGGCAGCTACGTCTCCAAAGAGCGGCTCACGACGGTGGAGTATCCGGAGCAACGGATCCCCACCGCCGAAAACGCGCGCGTCTTTCCCTTTCTCGTCTACGACGGCGACGATTGGGAGGCTGGCATGCGCTGCGTAGCCTGCCAAATCTGCGAGAAAGAGTGCCCGCCCAAGTGCATTTACATTGAAAAAAGCACTGACAAAAAGCCGGACTTCGTGGGCAAAGCGCAGTTTTATCCCGCCCGTTTCGACATCGATATTGCTGTCTGCATGAGTTGCCAGATTTGCGTTGAAGTTTGCCCGTTCGAGGCCATCAAGATGGATACGCAATTTGAGCTGGCCACCACAGACCGCTTCGGCGGTCTGCTCTACGACCGCAAAGAGTTGTCCCGGTCGAACGAGTACTATCACGAAATCCATCCGACAGAAGCCACCGAAGTTGACGAACACCTCGCCGAAGAAAAGGCCAAAGTGGAGGCGAAGGCCAAAGCGGCAGCGGAAGCGGCCGCCGTAAAAGCCGCAGCTGCAGCCAATCCCGCCCCGCCCGCTGCTCCGCCTGCAAAGAGCGAGGGAGGAAGCTAGACGATGGCCGCGAATCTCGACCAGATTTTCATCCATCTGCGCAATTGGCTCGTGGGATTCTTGCCCGCCGCGCTTCAACCTGCGGCTGGCGTCGTGCTCGGTGTCATCGCCATCGTCTGCGTTTTCCCCGGCCTCTTCGCGCTCACCACCGTCTTCGAGCGCAAGGGCCTGGGCCGCATGCAAAATCGCCTCGGGCCCAACCGCGTCGGTCCCTACGGCCTTTTGCAGCCGATCGCCGACGGCATCAAGTCACTCACCAAGGAAGATATTGTTCCGTTCAGCGCGAACGCCGTCGTTCATTTTCTTGCGCCGCTGGTGCTCGTCGTCACCGTCTTCATGGGCTTCGCAGTCTTACCGATGGGCCGCAACATGGTGCTGGTCGACATGGACTCGGGCCTGCTCTTCTTCTTCGCCATGGGCGCGGCAACGGAGCTTTCCGTCTTCATGGCTGGCTGGTCGAGCCGCAATAAATACTCGCTGTTAGGCGCCATGCGCGCCGTGGCGCAGATGATCAGCTACGAGGTTGTCTTGCTCCTCTCCGCTGTCTCCGTCGTCATGATCGCCGGCTCGCTCTCGCTCACAAAGATCGTTGAGGCGCAGAACCAATACAGCGGCGGGTTTCCCCATTGGTACATCTTCACGCCGTGGGGCCTGGCCGGTTTTATCGTCTTCGCGATTGCTGCCACGGCCGAAACCAATCGCACGCCCTTCGATCTTCCTGAAGGCGAATCGGAACTTGTAGCCGGCTACCACACCGAATATTCCGGCTTCAAATTCGCGCTCTTCTTCCTCGGCGAATATCTCGCAATGTTTGCCCTCTCCGGCCTGGGCGCTACGCTTTTTCTCGGCGGATGGTCCGCGCCATTTTCATTTCTCGCCTGGGTTCCTTCGTGGATCTGGTTTTTCAGCAAGGTCATGTGCGCCATCTTCATCTTCATCTGGATGCGCGGCACGCTGCCCCGCCTGCGCCAGGACCAGCTGATGAACTTCGCCTGGAAATTTGTTCTGCCCTTTACGCTGCTCAATCTGCTGGTCACCGCGCTATGGCGATTCATGGGCGATGGCTGGCAACGCTGGGTAGTTTGCACGGTAATTCTCGCAGCGGCTTACGTCATCATGGGCCGGCTGCAGATGCGCAGCCAGCATTTTGGGCGCAGGAGCTACCGCTATGCTGAGTAGGGAGTGCGAACGGTGAGCCCGATCTTCTATCTGCTTGCAGCCATCACGCTGGCCGGCGGCCTGGCCTCGGTGCTGCTCAAGCATCTTGTTCACTGCGCTCTCGCCGTCACGGTTGCGTTCGCCGGCCTGGCGTTGCTCTTTCTTGAGCTCGACGCGCAGTTTGCCGGCTTCGCGCAGATTCTCGTCTACATCGGCGCAGTCGCCATCCTTATTGTTTTCGCGATCCTGCTGACGCGCGGCTCCGAACTGCCAAAAGGCGGCGTCTTCAGCTCCACCTGGCTCGTGGGGCTAGTCATTGCCGCCGGCGTCTTTGCCGTTCTCGGATGGGCCGTGCTTGCCAGCGTGAACGCGATTCCGCAATCGAATATCGTCCCGTCCGTCACGGTGCACGACATCGGCATCGCGCTTGTCGGACGCTATGTATTGCCGCTTGAGATCGTCGCTCTGCTGCTCACCGCCGCCACCATCGGCGCGGTCATCGTCGCGATGCACGAAAAGAAAGAGAGGCCCCAATGACGACGCCTCTCGCCGGCTATCTTCTCGTCGCGGCGCTGCTCTTCGCCATCGGCCTTGGCGGCGCGCTCGTGCGGCGCAACGCTATTCTGGTTCTCATCGGCATCGAGCTCATGCTCAACGCAGCCAACCTGAATCTGATCGCATTCTGGCGCTACGGCCCGCATCCCGAGGCGCTCACCGGCATGATGTTCGCAATTTTCTCAATCGCCGTGGCCGCAGCCGAAGCTGCCGTGGGTCTGGGCCTCGTCATCGCCATCTATCGCCACACCAACACCACCGAGCTCGACAAGATCGACAGGATGAAGGGGTGAACGCTTGATTCAGGAATCCACCTCATTCGTTCCACAGTTCGCCGCGTCCTCGATTGCGCGCATTTTGTGGCTCATCCCGGCTGTACCAATGCTCGCCTCAGGTGTGATCGCGCTGCTCAAGCAGCCGCATCGCAAACTCGCTTCCTCTCTGGCCATTGGTTCGCTCGGCTTTTCGCTTCTCTTGTCCTTAATTGCTTTTTGCCACGTGGTCAGTGGTTGGACCCACGGTGCAGCCGTTCGCGAAACCGTCGGCTTCACCTGGTTCCACTTCGAGGGCACAACTGTCGACCTCGGCTGGGTCCTCGATCCCCTCTCCGCCATCATGCTCGTGATGGTCGCCGTCGTCGGCTTGCTCATCTTTATCTACTCCGTCGGCTACATGGCCCACGACGAAAACTTCACGCGATTTTTCTGCTTTCTCTCGCTCTTTGCCGGAGCCATGCTCGGCGTCGTCATCTCGAACAGCCTGCTACTGCTCTTTATGTGCTGGGAGATCGTCGGCCTCACCTCGTATCTGCTCATCGGCTTCTGGTATCAAAAGCCCTCTGCCGCCGCGGCTGCAAAAAAAGCCTTCGTCACCACGCGCGTCGGCGACATCTTCTTTTTTCTCGGAACGGTCTGGCTGTTTTCGCAAACCGGCACGCTGCTTTTCTATAATCACGGCGTCGGCTCGCTCGATCCGCTTTCGTTGGCCATCCTGACGACGCAACACGCTGGTCTCGGTCTCAGCGCCGCGGGCGCCATCGCTCTGCTCATCTTCGCCGGGGCCGTTGGCAAGAGCGGCCAACTCCCGCTGCACGTTTGGCTGCCCGACGCGATGGAGGGCCCCACGCCCGTCTCCGCGCTCATCCACGCGGCCACCATGGTCGCCGCCGGCGTCTATCTTGTCGCGCGCGTTTATCCGCTTATGTCGATCGGCGCCGCGTCTAATGGAACCACCGCCGCTCTCACCGTCGTTACCTGGGTGGGCGCGGCTACCGCGGTCTTCGCGGCGCTTATCGCCATAGCGCAAAACGACATTAAGCGCATCCTCGCCTACTCCACTGTCTCGCAGCTTGGCTACATGATGGCCGGCCTCGGCCTGGGCGGCGTTGCCGTCGGCATGTTCCACCTCATCACACATGCGTTTTTCAAGGGGCTCTTATTTCTTGGCGCGGGCTCTGTAATTCACGGCTGCCACGAGGAGCAGGACGTCCGCCGCATGGGTGGACTTCGCGCCGACATGCCGCTCACCTTTATCACCTACGCCATCGGCATGTTGGCACTGTGCGGTTTCCCAATCTTTTTCTCTGGCTTCTGGTCGAAGGACGGAATTCTCGAAGCCGCGAAGCATTCGTCCGCGATCAAAGGCCCGTTTTACCTGCTCGTCTTCGGGGCGCTGCTCACGGCCTTTTATATGACGCGTCAGGTCTGCTACGTCTTCCTTGGTTACTGGCGCGGACACAAACCGGCGCACGAAAGTCCGAAGATCATGACCCTGCCGCTCGCCATCCTCGCCTTTTTCGCCATGGCGCTTGGCTTGATCGGCACGCCTGCGTGGCCGTGGTTCCACGCATTTCTTGAAGGCCGCGCGGCGAAGTTCAGCTTTCACGGCTTTGTCGAGCCTGGATTGCTCCTGCTCATGGCCACTTCTTCGCTCGTCGTTTTTCTCGGTCTCGGATTCGGCTGGTGGCTCTACGGCAACAAATCGCCCAAGCCGGAAGAACCCGATGCGCTTGAAAAATCCGTGCCTTGGCTCTGGGCTGCTCTGCGCGATCGCCTTTATGTCGATGAGTTCTACGGCATGACAGTGATTGCCTTCTATTATTGGTGGGCGCGCGTGGCCGATTGGCTTGATCGCCGCGTTTGGGGCGGCATCGTTTCCTTCGTGGCGTGGCTATTCGCCCTCTGGGCGCAGCTCAATCGCCTGCTCGACATCAACTGGGTCGATGGTGGCTTTGACAAAACCTGCGGGGAAATCTCTGAAGGCGGCGGCCTGCTGGCGAGCTTGCAGAACGGCCGCGTGCAGAGCTACCTCCGCATCCTGGCCGTTGCCGTCGTTGCGCTCGCCGTCATTCTCTTCTGGAGCAGCCGCCCATGAGCGAGATAACGACCGCGGTCGCCAGCGGCTTTCCGATTCTTACGCTTCTCACCGTGCTGCCGCTATTTGGCGCGGCGATCGCGCTCTTCGCCGGTAAGCACGCGCGCGGAGTTGCACTGATCACGTCGCTTAGCTGTCTAGTCCTATCACTCGTAATCTGGACCAGCCTTCCCGCCAACGGAAGCATCGGCCTCGTCGAGCTGCACGCATGGGCGCCTTCGCTTGGCGTCGAGTATCACCTCGGCGTCGATGGCCTTGGCGCGCTGATGCTGCTGCTCTCCGCCATCGTCACGCTTATGTCGGTCGACGCCTCGCATCGCGTGCACCACATGCCTGGCCTCTTCTACGGCCTCATCCTGATTCTTGAATCCGGGCTCTTCGGCTCGTTTACCGCTCTTAATTTCTTCCATTGGTTTCTATTTTGGGAGCTGAGCCTGATCCCCGCATTCTTCCTCATCAAATTGTGGGGCGGCCCGCGCCGAGGCCCCGCGGCCACTCAGTTTTTCGTCTACACAATGGCCGGCTCAGTCGCGCTGCTGCTCTCTTTCCTGGCCCTGTTTCTTTCCACCGGGACGAACTCCTCGCCGGGCACGATGGACTTCGGCGATTTAACGGCCATGGCCGCATCAGGCGCGCTGTCGCAGATGGTCACGGCGCATCTGGGCGCGGTCATGCCGTGGCTCGCCATCGGCGTTCTCGCCGGGTTCGCGGTCAAAGTTCCAATGGTGCCGTTCCACACGTGGCTGCCGGCCGCGTATGCTGAAGCGCCTTCGCCCGTCACCATGCTGCTTACCGGCGCCATGTCGAAGATGGGCGTCTACGGCCTATTGCGCATTGCGCTGCCCATCTTCGGCCCGCAGATCGCGCAAATGCGCACTCCTCTTTTGGTTCTCGCGGTTGCAACTGTCGTTATGGGCGCGTGCGCTGCCGCCGCGCAAAAGGATTTGAAGCGCGTCTTCGCATACTCCTCGGTCAATCATCTCGGATACTGCCTGCTTGCGATCTTCGCGCTTGCCATTCCGGTCTCAGGTGCGGCGCAGCAGGCCAGCCAGGCTGCCGCGCTCAATGGCGTCATTCTGCAGATGTTCAATCACGGCATCACAGCGGCCGCCATCTTCTGGTTTATCGCCATGATTCAGTTCCGCACCGGCGGCCTGCGCGGCATCAACGATTTCGGCGGCCTGCGCAAGCCCGCGCCGGTCTTCGCCGGGCTAATGGGCATCGCGCTCTTTTCCTCGCTCGGCTTGCCCGGCCTCAACAGCTTTGTCAGCGAGTTCCTCATCTTTCGCGGCGTTTTTCCGCTCGCCTGGGTTGCCGCCACAGTCTCGGTCCTCGGCCTGCTCGTGACGGTGATCGTAATTCTCACCGTTATTCAGAAAGTCTTCACCGGCCCGGTCCCCGAGCGATGGGCCAGCTTTCCCGATCTGCATCCTAGCGAGCGTATCGCTCTCGCGCCCGTCATCGGCCTCATGTTCCTCGTTGGCCTCGCGCCGCGGCTGATTCTTGACACCATCAATCCCACCGTCGTGAATCTGCTGTCGCACTGGAGATTTTAGAGAATGGCCTGGGCGATTTACATTTCGTTTGCCGGCGCGCTGATCTCGGCGCTCCTGCCCAAAGCCCGGCCCGTCCTCGCCCGCTGGTGGGCGCTCGTCGTGGCCGTGGCCGGCCTCGCCATCGCCGTGGCGGGCTTTGCCGCAGGCATCGGTCAGGGCCGTCAGGTCTTCGTCGATGTGCTCTGGGTACCCTCAATGGGCATCCATTATCTGCTTGCCGCCGACGGCATTAGCCGCGTGCTCGTTTTGCTCACCGGCATCGCCTCGGTCTCTGGCGTGCTCTTTAGTTGGAACATCGATTTGCGCATCAACCAGTTTTTCGCGTTTTATCTCGCGCTCATCGGCGCCGTTTATGGCGTGTTCTTAAGCGGCGATCTCTTTCTGTTGTTTGTCTTTTATGAAATCGCCATCATCCCCAAGTACTTCCTCATCTCCATCTGGGGTTCCACGCGCCGCGAATACGCCGCCATGAAGCTGGCGCTCTATTCCTTTGTGGGCTCGGCCATGGTGCTCATCGGCCTGCTCGCGGCCTACACAATGGCGGGCAGCCACTCCACCACGCTCGGCGACCTCGCGCATGCGGGCCTGCCCGTCAGCTTTCAGATGTGGTGCTTCCCGCTGGTCTTCGTCGGCTTCGCGATTCTCGCTGGTATGTGGCCGTTCCACACCTGGGCGCCCACCGGCCACGTTGCCGCGCCCACCGCTGCTTCCATGCTGCTCGCCGGCGTGGTCATGAAGCTCGGCGCATACGGCTGCCTTCGCGTCGGCATCGGCCTTTTTCCGCACGGCCTCGATCCCTGGGGATTCTCATTCATCGGTATCAACTCGTGGCGCGGCGTATTTGCGTGGCTGGCTGTCATCGGCATTGTCTACGGCGCGCTCGTCGCTCTCGCGCAGACCGACTTCAAATTCGTCATCGGCTACTCGAGCGTCAGCCACATGGGCTTTGTGCTGCTCGGCCTCATGACGCTCAACCAGATCGGCCTTGATGGCGCGGTTCTGCAGATGTTTTCGCACGGCGTCATCGCCGGCCTCTTGTTCGCCATCGTCGGCCGCATCGTCTACGACCGCACGCACACTCGCCAGTTTGCCGAGCTCGAACCCATGCACTTGTCCCGCCGTCTGCCATTCGCGGCGTGGTCATTTGTCTTTGCCGGCGTTGCGTCCATGGGCCTGCCCGGCTTCTCTGGTTTCGTCGCCGAGTTGCAGGTCCTCGTCGGTGCCTGGCAAGCCAATCTCTGGTGGACCATCGCTTCCGGCATCGGAATCATCGTCGGCATCGCCTACATCTGGCGCGCGCTACAAAAGGCATTCTTCTCGGATGCGCTGCCCACCGCGCACGAGCTTGAATCTGAACAAACGCACAAATTCGCTCCAATTACCTGGCCCGAGTACGCCGGCGTCGCACTGCTTGGTTTCTCCACTCTCGTCGTCGGGCTCTATCCGCGCATTCTTCTCGATCAAATTGAGCCGGCCGTCAGAGCGCTGCTCGCGGGAGGCGCGCAATGAACTACGCCGCCCTCAGCTATGCCGCGCTTTTTCGGGCCACGCTGCCTGAAACCGCGCTCGAAATAGCCGCCCTGCTCGTGATCGTTGTCGATCTTGGATTTTTGCGCAAGGCTACTCTGCCAATTCGCACCGCCTTTGCCGCCGTAATCGGAGTCGCGGGCTGCATCGCGGCCATTTGGGCCGTCTATGCCGCGGGATCGGCTGGATTCAGCGCAGGCAGCGATCTTCTGCTCGCGGCAGGCGGCTCGGCAGGCGTCGCCGAAGTTTCCATCCTCGTGCTGACCGCGATTACGTTGTTGCTGTTTGTCGATACAGGCTTCACGCGCAACCCCGGCGAGTATGTTTCTGTCGTGCTGATGGCCGCTGCAGGTGGCATGATCATTTCCGCAGCGCAGGATCTGCTCGTCATCTTCATCGGTCTCGAGCTTCTGTCGCTCGGCCTTTACATTCTCACCGCCTTTAACAAGCAATCCGGCAAGAGCGCCGAGGCTGCTATTAAGTACTACCTCTTCGGTGGAATGTCAGCAGCGTTTCTGCTGTTCGGCTTCAGCTATCTCTACGGGCTTTCCGGATCAACTTATCTGCCCCGCGTGATTTACGGCGCCAACGTTACCGGCACTCAAGGCGGCGCGCCCCTGCTTGCCATCGCGCTGGTCATGATCGCCGCGGGCCTCGGCTTCAAGATCGCCGCTGTGCCATTTCATCTGTGGGCGCCCGACGCGTATGAAGGCGCTCCCGCACCCGCCGCCGCGTTCATCGCGTCCGTCTCCAAAGTCGCGAGCTTCGCGCTGCTGATTTCGGTCAGCAATGCGGCATTGAAGTATTTCCAGATATTGATGCGGGATTCTCACGTGACGGGCCGTGTTGGCTTTGTCTATGCCACGACAGGCGTCATTGTGAGAGGTCCTCAGCACACCGCGCTCAACCTTGACGATGGCTGGGGGTTGATCCTGGTCGTGCTCTCCGTTGCCTCCATGGTTCTCGGCAACCTGGCCGCGCTGGCTCAGTCGAGCGTTCGCCGCCTGCTGGCTTACTCCGCCGTCGCTCATGCCGGCTACATTCTGCTCGGTCTCGCATTCTTCTCCCGGACGAACGCCAGCGCGCAGGCCATCCTCTACTACATCGTGACTTACGGCCTCACCACCATCGGCGCATTCGGCGTTGTCGGCGTCGTCGAGCGCGCAACGGGGTCCGACAAGCTCGACGCCTTCCTCGGCCTGCACAAGCGCAACCCACTTCTCGCTGCCGTTCTGCTCGTGCTCTTTCTTTCGCTTGCCGGGATTCCGCCGCTCATCGGCTTCTGGGCCAAGTTCAATCTCTTCGCCTCAGTACTTAACCCGGGCTGGCATGGCTTTTTTAAAGGGCCCGTTTCATCACTACCGGCCGAGACTCTTATACTCGTCGCCCTAGCCATCGCATTCAGCGCCGTCTCGCTCTACTACTATCTGCAGGTTCTAAAGCGCGCCTACGTAATGCCGGCCAGCGACGAATCGCCCATCAATGTCCATCCTGTCACTCTGGCTGTGCTCCTCGCCATTGCCGCCGCCGTTCTCGTGCTCGGATGCTTCCCGGCATTGCTCCAGAGCTGGATCGCCGGCTTCTATCCAGGAATGTAGCGCAAGCCGTCCAAGCACCAAAAAACCGTCCGAAGCTGATCGCTCCGCACGGTTATTTGTTTTCCTCTCACACTACATCGCTAGCGAAGGTTGACTGACTCCGCTAGCTCCGCTAACTCTGCCAACCCCGCTGCCTTTTCAGTACTTCACAATCGCCGCGAACGAATCCGGCTTCAGGCTCGCGCCGCCCACCAACGCGCCGTCAATCTCCTCGAGACTTATCAGCGCGGTTGCGTTGTCCGGCTTCACGCTGCCACCGTAGAGAATGCGCATCGCCGCGGCCACATCTGCGCCTAGCAGCGTCGCCACTTCCGCGCGAATGATGCGGTGCGCGTCGGCGGCAATCTCCGGCGTCGCCGTCTTGCCGGTTCCAATTGCCCACACTGGCTCGTACGCAATCACAATCGGCTTTGCGGCCTCGGGCGTGATGCCCACAAACGCGCCCGTCACCTGGGTTTTCAGCACGCTCGCCGTTTTGCCGGCTTCGCGCTCTTCCAGCACCTCGCCGACGCACACCACCGGCACGACGCCGTGCTTGAGCGCCGTATGCAGCTTCTTGTTCACAATCTCGTCCGTCTCGGCAAAGTACTGGCGCCGCTCAGAGTGGCCGATGAGCGTATGCGTGCCGCTGACCGCCAGGAGTTGCAGCACAGATGTCTCGCCCGTGTAGGCACCCTCTTCGGCAAAATGAATATTCTGCGCACCCACGGCTACATTCGATCCTTTGCAAGCTGGAATCACAGTCGGCAGCAACACCGGAGAAGGGAACAGCGCGACCTCATCGCGGGTATGCCCGGCAACGAGCGGCAAAAAAGCGTCAACAAACGCCTTCGCTTCCGCCGGCGTCTTGTACATCTTCCAATTGGCGGCGATCAGTGCTTTACGGACCATTTTCTTGTTTCCTCAACTCAATTCTATTCGGTCGAATTCGGCATTCCGGGTGACGGCGGGCATAAAAGAAAAATCGGCGGTCTGTCGTATGAATGGAGGCCGGCGCTACGCCCCTGATCCCAAGACCGACGTCAAATCGTCAGGCACAGTACCCTTCAGAAAGGCATCACGATGTTCGGGATCTCCAAGGTCCATCGAGAAATGGCGCCAGACGCCGTCCTGAAGTACGCCCATCTTCCAGCGTCCCGAAACCGAATCGGAAAACTGCCAGACAATATGGTAGCCATCTTCATTCGTGAAACCTTCACCGTCGGCCTGAATAATTGCGTCGCCACGTTCCCAGAGTGCCGAGCGCACCGCGTGGAGCGCATTACTGCCTTCGTCCGTTTCCGAGCCTTGCAGGTGCTGAATTGCGTAAATCGTCTTAACCGAGGCCAGGTAATTCTCAAGCCACTGCACGCCGCTTTTCGGCCTGCAATCCTGGATGTCCTCGATGAAATCCGCGACCTCATCCTGGCCGGCCGAACCATCCATGACGGGATTGCGCTCAATCAGGGCAACTTCAACCTCATCGATTCCTGAGAGCAGAAGAGTATCCCATCCCTCTTCGTTTCCTTCTTCGATTGTCAGCCGATATTCAGGGTGTTCGGCGCGAATCAATTGCGCGAGTTCTTCGAAGGAAGGGAGTTCCCCATCTTTCGACAGAACTCGTGTGTAATAGCCCATGATTCTCAGCCCCGGTTTCCAGTGTATTCATTCTCGTGTGATCGCCTGGCATAAAGCCGGCATTGCCAGAAATTAGAAGATTTGGTACAATATGACTATGGTCAGTGACCATGGGGGGATTACGATGACAGCCACGATTGCGGCCGGAGAGTTCAAGGCTAAGTGCCTGAAGCTAATGGATGAGGTTGCTGAAAATCGCAAAACGTTCGTGATTACCAAGCACGGCAAGCCGGTGGCACAGCTAACGCCTATGCCAGGGGAAAAGAACATTGTCGGCGCAATGCGGGGGAGCGTGCTGTGGGAGGGGGACATTATTTCGCCCATTGACGTGAGGTGGGAGGCGATGAAGTGAGCGAGGCAGCGGAACTGGCACTGGAGCCGCTCTTGCTTCTCGATACGCATACCCTGGTTTGGTCGATCAATGAAGGGCCGAAATTGGGAAAGGAAGCCAAGGAGTTCATTCGGATTGCGGGTGACGAGGGACGAATTCTGGTTTCGGCGATCACGCCATGGGAGATCGGGCTGCTCGTCTCCAAGGGCAGGCTCACGCTGGAGGCGGATGTAATGAAGTGGGTTCGGGACGCCCTGACGGTTCCGGGCGTGGCGCTTGTTCCCCTTGAACCGGGGATTGCGGTAGAGAGCACGCGGCTGCCATTCGATATGAACACGGACCCGGCCGACCGGATCATTGTTGCCACCGCACGACATTTCGGCGCGACGCTCGTTACGGCCGATCAGGAGTTGCTGACGCTTTCGAAGAAGGGGCATTTCCGGGGGATGGACGCGGGCAATTGAACGCCGAATGCACGGGCTACTTGTCCGTCAGCGCTTCCACGCCCGGCAGCTTCTTGCCTTCAAGAAACTCCAGGCTCGCACCGCCGCCTGTCGAGATGTGCGTGATCTGGTCGGCTACGCCTGCCTGATTGATCGCGCTCACCGAATCGCCGCCGCCGATGATCGAAGTCGCCGTTCGATTCGCCGCAACTGCCCGCGCAATCGCATTCGTTCCCACGGCAAATCGCGGAAATTCAAAAACTCCTGCCGGTCCATTCCAGACGATGGTCTTCGCCATCAAAATCACTTCTTCAATCGCGTTGATCGACTTCGGCCCAATGTCCAGCCCCTGCCAATCGTCGGGAAAGTCGACAGAGCAGTCCCAAACCTGAGTTTTCGCGTCCGCCGCAAAGTTATCCGCCAGAATGTTGTCCACCGGCAGCAGCAGCTTAACGCCTTTAGCCTTCGCCTTGGTGATCGCTTCCTTCGCCATTTCGATCTTGTCTTCTTCGGCCAGAGATTTGCCGGTCTTCACGCCCAGCGCGCGCTGAAACGTGTAAGCCATTCCGCCTACGATCACCAGCGTGTCCACCTTGTCGAGCAGGTTGTGAATCACGTCGATTTTGCCGGAGATCTTTGACCCGCCGATGATGGCCACAAAAGGCTTCTCCGGATTTTCGAGCGCTTTGCCGAGATACGTAATCTCTTTCTCCATCAGCAGACCCGCCACGGCGGGTTTCAAATAGTGCGTGATTCCCTCGGTCGAAGCGTGCGCGCGATGTGCCGAGCCGAATGCGTCGTTGACGTAGACCTCTGCGAGCGATGCCAGAGCCTTTGAGAAGGCCGGATCGTTGGCCTCTTCTTCCGCGTGGAAGCGCAGATTTTCAAGGAGCAGCACCTGGCCCGACTCAAGCTGCCTCGCCAACTCCTCGGCAATCTCGCCCACGCAATCCGGCGAGAACGCTACATTCACGCCCTCTCCCAGCTTCTTGTCGAGCAGCTCGCGCAGCCGTGTGACTACGGGCTTGAGCGAATATTTCGAATTCGGCTTGCCCTTAGGCCGCCCAAGATGCGAAGCGAGAATTACCTTGGCATTTTGCCGGAGCGCGTACTCAATCGTGGGCAGCGTGGCCACGATGCGCGTGTCGTCGGTGATGCTTGCCCCATCTTCGGTCAGCGGAACATTGAAATCGACGCGGATAAACAGCCGCTTGTTGGTCAGTTCAATGTCTTGAATCGAAAGCTTGGCCATGGAAGGATGCCTTTCTTGAAAGACAGGGATTAGGTGTCAGGTTTCAGGTGTCAAGGGACGGATCGGGTGGGACAGGAATCAGGCGCTTTTCCCTAAGCCCTGAAACCTGATCCCTGATAACTGCTTTTACAGCCCCTTCTTCGCCAGGAAGCCGACGAGGTCGACCACGCGGTTCGAGTAGCCCCACTCGTTGTCATACCAGCTGAGCACCTTGACGCTCTGACCGACCACCTTGGTCAGCGGCGCATCCACAATCGAGCTGCGCTTGTCGCCCTTGAAGTCCGAGCTGACCAGCTCGTGTTCCTCAACGCCGAGGATGCCCTTCATCGGGCCATCGGCGGCGGCCTTCAGCGCGGCGTTCACGGCCTTCGCGTCGGTCGTCTTCTCGCTGATGAAAGTCAAATCGACGATCGATACGTTCGGCGTCGGGACGCGGATTGCGAAGCCATCCAGCTTGCCTGCCGTCTCTGGGATCACCAGTTTCAGAGCTTTTGCTGCGCCGGTCGAGCTGGGGATCATGTTCAGTGCGGCAGCGCGCGCGCGGCGCAGGTCCTTGTGCGGAAAGTCAAGAATGACCTGGTCGTTGGTATAGCTGTGAATCGTCGTCATAATGCCGCTGACAATGCCAACTTCCTTCAGGAGCACCTTCACCACCGGCGCCAGGCAATTCGTGGTGCAGCTGGCGTTCGAGATGACGTTGTGCTTCGCCGGATCGTATTTGTCCTCATTCACTCCCAGTACGATTGTGATGTCTTCGTTGGTCGCCGGGGCCGAGATGATGACTTTCTTCACTGTTGCGCCCAGGTGCGCCTTCGCTTTTTCCGCGTCGGTAAAGAAGCCGGTCGATTCAACGACGATCTGAGCGCCCACCGAAGCCCAGTCCAGCTTGGCGGGGTCGCGCTCCGCCGTAACTTTGATCTTCTTGCCATCGACCGAGATAAAGTCCTCGCCCGATTGGATGTCGTTCTTCAGGTTGCCTAGAATCGAGTCGTGCTTCAGCAGGTGCGCCAGCGTCGCCGGGCTGGTCAAGTCGTTAACAGCGACAAAATCAATCTCGGGGTTACCAAGCGCGGCCCGCAAAACGTTGCGTCCGATGCGGCCGAAGCCGTTGATGCCAACCTTTACTGCCATGTGTCGTTTCTCCTTCGTTGTCTTTTTTGCAAGGATTGAAAAATCTGCCGATTGAAAATCTAACTCGTCCGGCGCCTGAAGTTGGCGAAAAATGCGATTCCACCAAACCCTTCATGCTATCATCGCGGCCTACCCAGGAAAAACAAAGACGAGTTGGCGCCGCATGCGATTTCCGATCGCTAAGGGGCCGCTTCCCAGAGCACCCTGTGTTGACCAACCTGTCAGTCGATCTGTTATCTGATGGTGTGCGCGGGATTTGCAGCGCTATCGCCGAGTATGGTATTCGGGTGAAGGACAAGGCTTTCAGCAAGGATTGACAGCAGCATGAGAAGACGCTCCAGACGTGGTCCTAATACTTCGGAATCCACTGGCAAGATCGGCCAGGAACTCCCATCGAATCAGCCGGCTCCCTTGGTGCCGCTTTACCCGGACGAAGTGCCGGCGCGCTCTTCCGTCGCGCCGCGAGTTCAGGAATCCCGTCTGGAACGCCGGCAGGAACGGCGGCAGGAACCTCGGGCCCATGATTCCAGTCCTGCGCAGCCGCCACGACCGCAGCGCGCAGCCGCTCCCGATAGGCCCACGCATCCTGAACGGCCCTCGCGTTCTCAGTCGTCTGCGAATCAGCAGTGGAACGAGCCCGCCGGATCAGGACGCCTTGAAGTTGAAACTCAGCCCGAGATGCCGGCCAGACTTTCGAGTGCTCCCGCTAACGGAGAGCTCTCACCCCAGGCGCCAAAGGGCTTCGTGGTTCTTGCCATCGGCCTGCCCGGCTCCGGCAAGACCACATGGTTCGGTCGCCGCGGCGTCACCCCGCTGTCGTCTGACTTGCTGCGCAACATTCTCTTCGATGACGTTGAGGAGCAGCGCTACCAGGGCCTGGTTTTTTCTACGCTCCGCTCGCTCTTGCGCGCGCGACTTATTGCCCGCATGCCCATGAACTACGTTGACGCCACCAACCTCTCCACCCACGAGCGCCGCCAGTGGATCAAGATGGCCAAGAGCTTTGGATACGAGGTGCAGGCCGTCTTTTTTGATGTGCCGCTTGAAGTTTGCCTCGAACGCAATCGCCAGCGCGATCGCTCAGTGAGCGAAGACGTGATGCGCAAGATGGCCGAAAAGCTCAAGCCGCCGGTCTTCGAAGAAGGATTCGAGAAGATCACCGTGGTGCGCGTGAAGAGCGCGGGGTAGGGCATTGAAACCCGCGGCCCGAGCGGCCACATTGTTCGTCTGTATCGCGAGTCTCGCGGCCCCGAAGTTGCTGCGCTCACAGAATGTCGCCGATGAGCAATCGTGTAGGTCCTTCGTGCAGAAATTCTACGATTGGTACTGGAATCGGTTTGCCGATCACGCGAACGACCCGAAATTTGACATGCGAAAGGAGCCTACCTACCACGATGTCGCACGGCTTCATCCTCCGGTGCTAAGCCCGAAGCTTATCCGGCTTATCAAGAGAGATGAAAGATTGCAGGAGAAGGCCAAGGGTATCGCCAATCTCGACTTCGATCCATTTCTAAATACTCAGGATTCCGAAGGAAGATATCTGGTTAGCAGCGCTAGCGTGGCGAACGGTCAATGCCAAGTACAAATTGAACATGGCCATCTGACGGCAGAATTGAGGAAGTCGGGGTCTGCTTGGGTCTTCGCGAATATTCACTACAGTTTTTACGCAGAGGACGGCAAGACAAAGCAAGCTCCCGACGCCGACCTGATTGGGATTCTGAGCCAGTGATTCCTTCGCAGCCTAGACACTCTTCGATAGTCCTATACGAGTTGCAATTGCATGTGTAGTGACTTGTCACGTGTTTGCCCAAAGTAGCTATTTTCGCTATAATATCCAAGTTAGCTACTTCGGAGGGCCCGCCCCATGGTCACAAAAACTTCAGCAGAGGCGCAAAATCAGTTCGGACAACTGCTCGATCTTGTGCAGCGCGAGCCGGTGGCGATTACGCGTCATGGCCGGCCTGCGGCTTTCATCGTCTCGCCGCGCGATATGGACGAGATCATGGCTGCGCGCAAAAGGCGCAGCAAGGCCGTGAAAGATCTTGAGGTGTGGCGAGAAATGGCGAGGAAGAGCATCACGCCAGCCGCAGCCGCGTTGACCGACGAGGAAGTAAACCGGATGGTTCACGAAGAGCGCGATAAGATCCGAAAATTGGCTCACGGTTCGCGATGATAAGTAAGGTGATCGTCGACGCAAGTTGCCTGATAAGCGCTGCGATTCGACCTTCTTCAATTCCCGATCAGGCCGTTACGCTGGCGTTAAGGACTTGCCAGTTTTGTTCAAGTACTAGCGCACTTGATGAACTGCAACAGGTCCTGCAAAGGCGTCGGTTCGACGCGTACGTGGACTTTGATTCGCGGATGTTCTTCCTGGAGACGATACGCTCCCACTCGCAGATGTTCACGTTGACCGACTCGATTCTGAGTGAGGTAAAAGGTTTCTGCCGCGATGCGAGCGACGACCACATTCTCGCTCTTGCTCTGGTTGCGCAAGCCGACGTGATCGTCAGCGGTGATCACGATCTTCTGGTCATGCATCCGTGGCGCGGAATTGCGATCCTGACGCCCGCGCAATTTCTGGCTGAATTCGGTGTCTGAGTTAGCTGCAATTTGTTGTATGAGGATTTGCCGATGAGTGTTTCCTTTGCACCCGCCCCCTACACCGAGCCCTGGCTTCGCGGCACCCACACCGACGTTCCCGCTGCTGCTCGCGCCGTGCTGAACGCGCTTGAACTATCGCTCGACGACCTGACCAAATGGACCGCCGGCCTGACCGACGCCGAAATCCACTGCTCCCCGCTCGGCCTCCCGTCCATTGCATTTCATTTGCGCCACATCGCCCGCTCAGTTGACCGCATCCTCACTTACGCTGAGGGCCGACAGCTTTCAGCGGGGCAATTAGCCGCGCTCAAAACGGAACAGACCGGCTCCGAACAAAGCGGAGCCGAGCAGACTGGGTCCGAGCAGGTCGGGGAAGGGAAGCTGGAGTCTTTAGCGAATTTGTTGGCCGAGGTCGAAATCTCATTCAACGACGCTGCCGATCGCATTCGCGTGGTGGCGACCGCCGATCTCAACACGCCGCGCTTTGTCGGCCGGATGCAGTTGCCCACGTCAATCGGCGGAGCGATGATCCACGTTGCCGATCACACGCAGCGACATACCGGCCAGGTAGTCACCACGGCCAAAGTCGTCAAAGCGCTAAGAACCTAAGCTGGGCGCTGAGAACCTGATCGGAACTCTCTGGACTTGAAGTCGCGCACCCGCCGCGCCTGCTGAACAAGCCGCTCGCCCAACCTGCAACGTACCGCGCAATTAGTCACTCGCGACTCGTCGCTTGCGAATGGCCAATCAATGCATATGGATCAACCCATATCGATCAATCAGTATCGATCAATACATGACATGGAGATCAAAGCGAATGTATTGTTTTTCTTGCCGGCGATCCGAAGAGTTCGCGCCGAAAACGATAAGCCTGCGACTGAAGTCGAGCCGCAAATTGCCGCAACATGAATCCGGGAATCCCAAAAAACAATCACCTGTCGTGGTGATCTGTTTACGCGTAGACAGAGCGTAGCAGGCAACCTGTAGCCTGAAAAGTCTTTTCTTTGTAATTTTTTGCGGTTCATCAAAAGTAAATAAAATCAGGCCGCAATAGCTTGCAAACGATTGCTTTTTGAGGAGTTCCTTCTTGAGCGGTTCCCTGACTGACCAGCGCTTCCGCCTCTTATTCGCGGCAGTCCATGTTACAACAGAGGCGCAGGCAGGGGCGGAAGTTGTTATGCGCTAGGATCGGTGCAATCTCCATCTTGGCTTGTGGGGCCATGGGCGAGGTTTGACCTGTGTTTTGCATCACACTCACACCGCGCAACGCATTGCAGGCCTTGGCCTTAGTTCTTAAGAAAATCGCTTTTCTTCTTGCCCCGTGAGATTTCAGCGGCTACACTGGTCTGCGGCTTGGGAACCAGGCTCGAGAACCAACGGTTTAGCCGATTCATTCGGGGTAGAAAACATTTCCACTCCGGCGGCGCTTCCTTTCCAGTTGAGGAGCCGGCTCGAAAAGTGCATGTGAGCAATATAAACGGCACTTTGAAAACATGGGCCACGGAGTAAGGCCGGCCCAGAATTGCGGCGAAAGACGAGGCAGCAATGATTCAGAAGCTCTCCTTCGGTGAAAAATTCGGCTACAGCCTGGGCGACTTGGCTGCCAACTTCGTCTTCCAGGCCATGCTGGCCCTGCAACTGGATTTCTACACCGACACATTCGGACTGTCCGCGGCGCAGGCGGGAACGCTTTTCCTCGTCGTCGGACTGAGTGTGGCTTGCCTCAATCCCGTTATGGGAGTGATTGCCGATCGCACCAGCACGCGATGGGGCAAATTCCGCCCCTGGCTGTTGTGGACGGCGCTGCCATTCGGCATCATCTGCGTCCTCACCTTTACCACGCCCGATATCAGCCCGGCAGCCAAGCTCATCTATGCGTGGACCACGTACATCCTGCTCAGGGTGATCTACACCATGAACAATGTACCGTACGCCACGCTCAACGCGGTCATGACCTCGGACCCGGACGAGCGTAACAGCATCTCGACTTATCGCCAGGTCGCCGCCAACTCCGCCGGCTTCATCGTGGGCAGTCTTGCCATTCCCATGGTCCGGTTCTTCGGCCACGGCAATGACGCGCGCGGCTATCAACTCACCATGGGGCTGTTCTCGATCCTAAGCATCATTTTCTTCATCGTCGCTTTCCTCGCCACAAAAGAGCGCATCCAGCCCGATCCTCAGCAGAAATCCGATCTGGGCCAGGATATGTCAGACCTTTTCAAGAATCGACCATGGGTCGTTCTGTTTCTGGCGACATTGTTTTATTTTGCGGCCATCGTGATTCGCGGCAACGTGATGCTGCCCTATTCCCGCTATCTTGCCCACAACCTGAACCTCTTCTCGTGGCTCAACGGATTCGGGCTGGCCGCGCTGATTGCTGGAGTGACCTGCTCCACGGCCGTAGCGAAACGCGTAGGCAAGCGCCAGCTCTTTATCGCCAGCATGATTCTCACCGGCGTCTTCGCCGCGGCGCTGCTGATGATTTCGCCGCATGCCACGGTCCTGATCGTCGCGACAGAAGTGCTGCGCCAATTCTCCTACGGGTTATCCGGGCCAATTATCTGGTCGATGATGGGCGACGTTGCTGACTACGGCGAATGGAAAACGGGCCGCAGAGCCAGCGGCACAGTCACGTCTGCAGTCGTCTTCGCTCTCTGGGCAGGGTTGGCGCTCGGCGGCTTTATTGCCGGTCAGCTTTTCTCCTTGTACGGCTTTGTGTCGCAGGCCGCAACCCAGTCAGTGCATGCGCAGCAGGGCATCCTGCTTACCGCCAGCATGTGGGCGGGTTTGGCGTTCTTTTCTGCCGCCATCTGCATGATCTTCTACCCCATCAACCGCGAATTGAATCAGAAGATCGCCAACGATCTGGCTGAGCGTCGCAAGGGTTTTGCTGCCAGCAATCCCTCATAGGACTTATTATTGAGTCGCCGAAGATTTCGGATGGGAGAAATCATGCGAACCCGTTCACGCATCACTTTGCGCTCTGGTACCTTATTGTTTTTGATCGCTGCTTGCTACGCAGCCGCCGCACACGCGCCCACTTCGTTGAAGCAAACCTTCAAAGGAGACTTCGTCGTCGGCGCGGCTATCAACACGGCGCAGATCACGGGGCAGGATCAGCGTGGAGACGCTCTGATCGAATCGCAGTTCAACTCCATCTCGCCGGAAAACGCGCTCAAGTGGGTGAACGTCCACCCACAGCCCGGCAAGTACAACTTCGATCTGACTGACAAATACGTCGCCTTCGGCCAGAAGCACCACATGTTTATCGTGGGGCACAATCTGGTTTGGCACAGTCAGGTTCCGGGCTGGGTATTTCACGACGACAAAGGCAATCTTCTCGATCGCGACGCTCTTCTTGCGCGCATGAAGGACCACATCTCCACAGTCGTCGGCCGCTACAAGGGCAAGATTCAGAGTTGGGACGTCGTCAACGAGGCGCTCAACGAAGATGGCACGCTGCGCCAGTCGCTGTGGTACAAGATCATCGGCCCAGATTACATTGAAAAGGCCTTTCAATTCGCGCATGAGGCCGATCCGCACGTGCAACTGTTTTACAACGACTACAACCTGGAGAACGAGCCCAAGCGCAACGGCGCGATCGCGCTCGTCAAAAAACTGCAAGCCGATGGAATCCCAATCAACGGCGTTGGAATCCAGGACCACGACAACCTCGACTGGCCCACTGCCGATCAGGAAGACGCCACCATCTCAGCCTTCGCTGCGCTTGGCATCAAGGTTGCAATTTCCGAATTAGATATCGACGTGCTGCCCCGCCGCGGGGAACAGCCCACGGCCGATGTATCGCTCAAAATCGCGCAAAATGCCGCCTTGAATCCTTACTCTAATGGGCTGCCGGATTCAGTGCAGCAGCAACTCGCCACTCGCTACGCCGATCTTTTCCGCGTCTACCTCAAGCACCGCGACACGGTCGAGCGAGTTACGTTCTGGGG
>Ga0208849_1000814_pt1 | contig 25795 bp, 26 predicted proteins | sample NGESurdeep072012_10_FD_184470 | JGI IMG/M metagenome (GOLD analysis project Ga0208849, IMG submission 184470) | Arctic peat soil microbial communities from Barrow, Alaska - NGEE Surface sample 53-3 deep-072012 (SPAdes) | ecosystem: Environmental > Terrestrial > Soil > Wetlands > Peat ... | reverse complement strand
GATGAGGTTGTTCTCGGCGGCGTCGGCTCCCACGGGCCCTCACCTGGTCGGCCGCTTCGCGTCCGACCGTCCTCTCCCGCAAGGGGAGAGGGGAAGATCGAAGGTGCGGCGGGTGAGGGCCGCGGCGATGAGGTTGTTCTCGGCGGCGTCGGCTCCCACGGGCCCTCACCTGGTCGGCCGCTTCGCGTCCGACCGTCCTCTCCCGCAAGGGGAGAGGGAAAGACGGGCGCTGGGACTTCGTCCGTTTCTCCGATGATGCGGCGGCGCGCACAGGTTTTGCGCCTTCGTCTCACGAATGCGGAGCGTAAGCTCTGGTACGCGTTGCGTGATCGGAGATTTGCCGGGTCGAAGTTCCGTCGTCAGGTCCCGGTCGGCCCTTTCATCGCGGATTTTGTGTGCTTCGAAGAGCGGCTGGTGGTCGAAGTGGATGGCGGTCAACACGCGGATTCCATGCAAGACCAAAGGCGGGATCGGTGGTTTGCCGAGAACGGTTTCCGCGTCTTACGCTTTTGGAACAACGAGGTCTTAAGGAACGTGGAAGGCGTCATGACCGTGCTCGCTCAAGCGTTGAAGGTCGAGTGGTCATGACTTCCCGCACCTCGCCAAAACTCGCGCTGCGGCCGATGCTGCCGGCGGATGTGCCGGACCTCGCCGAAATTTTCCGCGCCGCGATCGAGGAATTGACCGCCGACGATTATACCGAGGCGCAGCAGGCGGCGTGGGCGTCGGCGGCCGACGACGAGGAAGAGTTCGGCCAGAAGCTTTCGGGCGCGCTGACGCTGGTGGTGACATTCGGCGGTGCTGCGATCGGATTTGCTTCGCTCGCCGACAACAAGAAGATCGACATGCTCTATGTGCATCCGGCGGCGGCCGGGCAGGGGGCCGGCGCCCTGCTGGCCGACGCGCTGGAAAAGCTCGCCGCCGGCCGCGGCAGCACGGAACTTACGGTGGACGCCAGCGATTCCGCGCGCGGCTTTTTCGAAAAGCGCGGTTTCGCCCCGCGGACACGCAACACCGTGACGGTCGGCAGCGAGTGGCTCCCCAACACCACGATGAGCAAGATGCTGCCGCCACATGAGGGGAGCGTACAATGAAGCGCGAGGATTCGCCGTTTCAGCGCCACTGGGTTTATTATGTGGTCCTTAAATACGGAGTGATCGCCGCGGCGGTGTTTGTCAGCCTGTATATCTTCTATCGGCTGTATTCCGGTTGAGAGGCGAATATGCCGCGCGAACGCCTTTATCTGTTCGACACCACGCTGCGCGACGGCGCGCAGACCAATGGCGTCGATTTCACGCTCGCCGACAAGGTCGCGATCGCTGAGCTGCTTGACGATCTCGGCATCGATTATGTCGAGGCTGGCTATCCTGGGGCGAATCCGATCGACACCAGTTTCTTCAGCGAGCGGCGCGAACTGCGCGGCAAACTAACCGCGTTCGGCATGACGCGGCGGCCCGGCCGTTCGGCGTCGAACGATCCGGGCCTGGTCGCGCTGCTCGAGGCGCAGGCCAGTGCCATCTGCTTTGTCGCTAAATCCTGGGACTATCACGTGCGCGTCGCGCTCGAGACCACGGAAGAAGAAAACCTTGCCTCGATTCGCGACAGCGTGCGCGCCGCCAAGGCCAAAGGCCGCGAAGTGCTGCTCGATTGCGAGCATTTTTTCGACGGCTACAAGGCGAAGCCCGCCTATGCGCTGGCCTGTGCGCTGGCCGCCTACGAGGAAGGCGCGCGCTGGGTGGTGCTGTGCGATACCAACGGCGGCGCGCTGCCGCATGAGGTCGAGCGCATCGTTGCCGAGGTGTGCAAAAAGATTCCCGGCGATCATGTCGGCATCCACGCCCATAACGACACCGAGCAGGCGGTCGCCAATTCGTTCGCGGCGGTGCGCGCCGGCGCGCGGCAGATTCAAGGCACGCTCAACGGGCTCGGCGAGCGCTGCGGCAACGCCAACCTAACCTCCATCATCCCGACCTTGAAGCTCAAGGCCGAGTACGCCGAAAAATTCGACATCGGGGTGACGGACGAAAAGCTGCACGGGCTCACCCGCGTATCGCACGCACTCGATGAAATCCTCAATCGCGCGCCGGACCGCCACGCGCCCTATGTGGGCGAAAGCGCGTTTGCCACCAAGGCCGGAATTCATGCCTCGGCGATCGTCAAGGAGCCGGCCACCTACGAGCACGTCGCGCCCGAGCTCGTCGGCAACCGCCGCAAGCTTCTGGTCTCGGATCAGTCCGGCCGCTCCAATGTGCTCGCGGAACTGGAGCGCATCGGGCTTCCCATCGACAAGGACGACCGTCGCGTCGCGCGCCTGCTCGACGAGGTCAAGGAGCGCGAGGCGATCGGTTACGCCTATGAGGCGGCCGACGCGTCATTCGAACTGTTGGCGCGGCGAATGCTGGGCCAGGTGCCGCATTATTTCGACGTGGAAAAATTCGACGTCAATGTCGAACAGCGCCTCAACGCCAAGGGTGAGCGCGTCAGCGTCAGCCAGGCGGTGGTCAAATTACGCGTCGGCGACGAAGAGCTCATCTCGGTCGCCGAAGGCAACGGCCCGGTCAACGCGCTCGATGTCGCGCTGCGCAAGGATCTGGGCAAGTATCAGAAATTCATCACCGGCCTGGAATTGACCGATTACCGTGTGCGTATCCTCAATGGCGGCACGCAGGCCGTGACGCGCGTCCTGATCGAGAGCGCCGACGAGACCGGCGAGCACTGGACCACGATCGGCGTTTCCTCCAACATTATCGATGCGTCGTTCCAGGCGCTGATGGACTCGATCGTCTACAAGCTGGTGAAGTCCGGCGCGCCGGCGTGATTGCGGTTTCCCTCGCCCCTTGCTGGGGGGAGGGAAAGCAACGGGGGGCCACCATGATTGATCACATCTCAATCGCAGTGCGTGAGCTGAAAGCCTCTGCGCGGTTTTACGACGCGCTGCTTAAGCCGCTCGGCATGATGCGGCTGAGCCAAGCGACCAGGACGATCGGTTACGGTAAGAGCTACCCGGAATTCTGGCTCAACGAGCGGCCGCAGCTTGAACCGCAGCCCGAGGACAGCGGCCTCCATATCTGCCTGCGCGCGGCGGATGCGGCGGCGGTCGACGCGTTTCATGCCGCAGCAGTATCGGCAGGCGCCAGATCCGATGGCGCACCAGGCAAGCGGCCGCAATATTCGCAAACCTATTACGCCGCTTTCGTGCGCGACTGGGACGGCAACCGCATCGAGGCGGTAACGTTCTTGAAGGAAGGGTGAGGTCGAGGTAGTGCGCTTTCCCGCAAGGGAGAGGCAATGCCCTCGACGGTTCACAATCTGTCCGCCGGAACTGCCATTGTTTGCTCCGCGCCGGCCACGTGCCGCGCGGCTTTCTGCATCGGCGGCAAAATGTCCTCGACCCGCGTTGCGACCAGAAAATCGACATTGAATGCCGACGGCACGAATTTCACCGTACGCATGTGCTCGATCAACGTCAGCAGAGGGTCCCAGTAGCCGGCGATGTTGGCGATCAGGATCGGCTTCTTGTGGCGGCCGAGCTGCGCCCAGGTGAGCTGCTCGACAACCTCCTCGAGCGTGCCGAGCCCGCCCGGCAGCGCGACGAAGCCGTCGGCGTGATCGAACATGGCGCGCTTGCGGCTGTGCATGTCCGGCACGACGATCAATTCCTGCGCGACGTGGCGGGGCCGCTCGCGTTTGGTCAGAAACTCCGGAATGATGCCGGTCACATGGCCGCCATGATCGAGCACGGCATGCGCCACCGCACCCATGAGCCCGACGGAGCCGCCGCCGTAGATCAGACGGATATGATTTTCGGCGAGGATTTTGCCGAAGCTTTGCGCTGCCGCGACGAAGCCCGGGTCGGTGCCCGGGCTTGATCCGCAATAGACGCAAAGTGCATTGATTTTGGCCATGGAATGATACTCAGCAAACATTAGATGTGGCGTTGATTCGTGCCGGCCGCAAGTTTTTTGCACGGCAGACCGCGCCAGCGTGCAGTTCGCCGCAAAACACTCTATATGACGGGAACTGGATATGACGGACTGCGGCCGGGTGCGGCCGTCCCGGCCCACGAGCGCCCCCACACTGATGACGCCACACTGATAATGAGCGATTTCCAGCGGCCTGCCCACAGTTTCAAGCGCGAAGTCGGCGGCGGCGGCAGCGGCGACACGCTGTTCGCGACGCTCGTGCATCTGTGGCCGTACATCTGGCCGGCTGATCGGCGCGACCTCAAGGTGCGCGTCGGGATCTCCACGCTGCTGATCTTTGCCGCCAAGCTCGCGACGATCGCGGTGCCGTTCACCTTCAAGTGGGCGACCGACGCGCTCGCCGGTCATGGCACCGCGCCGCTCGGTCCCGACGACATCTTCGCCTGGGCGCTGGCGACGCCGGTGATGATGACGGTCGCCTATGGCGGCATGCGCGTGGTGATGGCGCTGCTCACCCAGTCGCGCGACGCGATCTTCGCCAAGGTGGCGATGAACGCGGTGCGGCGGCTCGCCATGCGCATGTTCGAGCACGTGCACTTGCTGTCGCTGCGCTTTCATCTGGAGCGCCGGACCGGCGGGCTCACGCGCGTCCTGCAGCGCGGGCGCGATGCGATCGAAACCATTGTGCGCATGCTGCTGCTGCAGCTCGCGCCGACCATCGTCGAAGTGGTTCTGGTCGCCTGGGTGCTGTTGTTTCATTTCGACTGGCGTTACCTCGTCATCATCGTGGCGACGGTCGCGCTCTACATCGCGTTCACGTTCTGGGCGACCGAGTGGCGCATCGGCATCCGCCGCGACATGAATTCGAGCGACAACGACGCCAACGCCAAGGCGATCGACTCGCTACTCAATTACGAGACCGTCAAATATTTCTCCGCCGAGGACCGCGAGGCGCAGCGCTACGACCGTTCGGTGGCGCGCTATGAGGAAGCGAGCGTGCGCGCCTACGTGTCGCTCGCCGTGCTCAACGCCGGGCAGGCGGTCGTGTTCACGATCGGGTTGTGCGCCGCCATGGTGCTGTGCGCTTACGGCATTCAGCGCGGCACCAATACGGTCGGCGATTTCGTCATGATCAACGCCATGATGATCCAGCTCTACCAGCCGCTCAATTTCATGGGCATGGTGTATCGCGAGATCAAACAGGCGGTGATCGACATCGAGACCATGTTCGCGCTGTTGTCACGCAAGCCGGAAATCACCGATCGTCCGGGCGCGCAGCCGCTGAAGGTCCGCGCTGGCGCGATCCGGTTCGACAACGTGTCGTTCGCCTACGAACCGGCGCGGCCGATCCTCAAAGGCTTGAGCTTCGAGGTCGCGGCCGGGCACACTGTCGCTATCGTCGGTCCGTCGGGCGCCGGCAAGTCGACCATCTCGCGGTTGTTGTTTCGCTTTTACGATGTCACCGGCGGCCGCATTCTCATTGACGGCGCCGATATCCGCGATGTCACGCAGACCTCGTTGCGCGCCTCGATCGGCATGGTGCCGCAGGACACCGTGCTGTTCAACGATACGATCCGCTATAACATTCGTTACGGCCGCTGGGACGCAAGCGACGCCGAGGTCGAGGAGGCGGCGCGGCTGGCGCAAATCGATACCTTCATTCGTCACGCGCCCAAGGGCTATGAAACCGAGGTCGGTGAGCGCGGCCTGAAACTCTCCGGCGGCGAGAAGCAACGCGTCGCCATCGCCCGCACCATTCTCAAAAGCCCGCCCATTCTCGTGCTCGACGAGGCGACATCGGCGCTCGATAGCCACACCGAACGCGACATTCAGGACGCGCTCGATCGCGTCGCCAAGAACCGCACCACGCTGGTCATTGCTCACCGGCTGTCGACTATTGTCGGCGCCGATGAGATTCTGGTGCTCGACAAGGGCGTGATCGTCGAACGCGGACGCCACGCCCAATTGCTCGCGCATGGCGGGCTTTACGCCAGCATGTGGAATCGTCAGCGCGAAGCCGAAATGGCGCGCGAGATTCTTCAAGAGACCGGCGAGGACGAACCGATCGCTCCCAACCGCAATCCGCCGGAGGCGGAGAGCGACCACCTCGTCCCCGCTGCCGACGCCGCGGAGTAGCCGTGATGTCGGGGCGGCGAACCCGGAATCCATAATCACCAGGTTTCGAGAGAACGAATGAGGCAAACGTGCATGTTCCGGAAGTTCCGTGACTATGGATTCCGGCGCTCGCTCGCTGCGCCCACTCGGCCGGAATGACACCGCATGTCCATCATTAGCTCCATCCGCTCGCAGCTGTCGCCGATCCACCCAGAGGGCTATCCGTTCGTCGGCGGCTTTGCGCTCGTCAGCCTCATCCTGTTCTGGCTGTGGCCGCCGCTCGGCTGGCTCGGCACGGTCGCGACGCTGTGGTGTGCGTATTTCTTCCGTGATCCGGCGCGGGTCACGCCGGTGCGCGACGGTATCGTGGTGGCGCCGGCTGATGGTCTCGTCAGCCAAGTGGCCAACGCCGTGCCGCCGCAGGAGCTCGGGCTTGGTGCGCGACCGCTGTTACGCATTTCCATCTTCATGAGCGTGTTTAATTGCCATGTGAACCGCAGCCCGGTCGCCGGGCGCATCGAGCGCGTCGTCTATCGCCGCGGCAAATTCCTGAGCGCCGATCTCGACAAGGCCAGCGAAGACAACGAGCGTAACGCCTTCCTGATCGCAACCCCCGGAGGGGCGCGGCTCGCCGTGATCCAGATTGCCGGCCTCGTGGCCCGGCGCATCGTGCCGTTTTCGCGCGAGGGCGAGACTGTCGCCGCCGGCCAGCGTATCGGCATGATCCGGTTCGGTTCGCGGGTCGACGTTTACCTCCCGGACGGTGCGCGGGCTTTGGTCGGCGAGGGGCAGACCTCGATTGCTGGCGAGACGGTGATCGGCGATCTGCGGGGCCTTGAGGCGGGCCGCACGTTTCGCGTCGGCTGAACGCCGTTAACGTCCCAGGTGCCCGGCCGTTGCGGGATTTGCCCCTTCGTGGCAGCGGCGCCGCAGACAGGCTATATTGCCGCCATGGCCATTCGCCGTTCAGGCTTCGACCGTCCGCGCATGCCGCGCCTGCGCCGCCGGCGCTTCCGCCGGATTCCGGTGCGTATCCTGGTGCCGAACGTGGTGACGCTGCTGGCGCTGTGCGCGGGTTTGACCGCGATCCGGCTGGCGTTCGAGGACCGTTACGCCCTGGCGCTGGCAGCGATCGTGTTCGCCGCCATCTTGGACGCCATCGACGGCCGGCTCGCCCGCCTCCTGAAAGGCACGTCGCGGTTCGGCGCCGAGCTCGATAGCCTGTCGGATTTCGTCAACTTTGGCGTGGCGCCGTCGCTGATCCTCTATTTCTGGGGCCTGCACAGCCTGAAATCGGCCGGCTGGATCGCCGCCATGGTGTTTGCCATCTGCGCCGGCCTGAGGCTCGCCCGTTTCAACGTCATGCTCGACGATCCGGAGCAGCCGGCCTGGGCGAGCAACTTTTTCGTCGGCATGCCGGCGCCGGCCGGCGCCATCACCGTGCTGCTGCCGATCTACGCCTCGTTTCTAGGCCTGCCGCGCTCGGGCGTGCTGACCTGGATCACTCTGGTCTACACGCTCGGCATCGCCTGGCTGATGGTGTCGCGATTGCCGGTATTTTCCGGCAAGCGCGTCGGCACCCGCGTGACGCCCGAACTGGTCGGGCCGCTGATCGTCTTCGTCGTGCTCTGTTTTGCGCTGTTATTCGCCTATCCGTGGGTGCTCTTGTCCGCAGGCACGCTGGCCTATCTGGTGAGCCTGCCGTTCGGATACCTGTCCTACCGCGGCTATGAGCGGCGCTCGCGCGAGAGCCACACCGAAACGCAGCCGCCTGCCATGCATTCGCCACCGATCGCTGGCGGATTTAGCCGTCCGCCGGACGCCGATGATCGTCCGCCGCGGCTGAATTGAAGGCGCGGCACCAAGGGACGGCGCTGCGCCAAGCGCGGGAGAACGCCGCGACGCCTTAAACGGCAAGGAACCCGCTATGGCAGTCGGCCGCCGCGCAGTTCTGGCCTCCGCTGCGGCGTCACTCGCGACGCCGGCTTTGCTCCGTCTGACGCGTGCGGACGCGGCGCTGCCTCACGTCACGCTCAAGCTGCACCACGCATTTTCGTCGGTGTCGTGTCTCCACACGAATTTTCTTGCGCCATGGGCGCGCCAGGTCGAGGAGCAATCGGCCGGCCGGATCCGAATCGACATCTATCCATCGATGGCGCTCGGCGGCCAGCCGGCTGAGCTGTTCGATCAGGCGCGTGATGGCATCGTCGATATCGTCTGGGCGATGCCATGCGAAACGCCGGGCCGCTTCCCGAAGATCGAAATGTTCGAACTGCCGTTCGTGCCGCCGCGGCGCGCGCTGGTCGGCTCAAAGGCGATCGAGGATTTTGCCGCCGAACATTTGATGGATGAGTTTCGCGACATTCATCCGATCTGCTTTTCGTGCGCGGATCGCGGCGTCCTGCATGCCAATCGCCCGGTGCGGACCGTGGCCGAGGTCAAGGGATTGCGGCTTGACGTGAGCACGCGGTTCACCGCGGCGGCGATCGCGATGCTTGGCGGCCACCCCGTACCGATGCCGCGCGGCCAGCTGCTGCTTGCGATTACGCGCCATGTCGTGGACGGCTGCATCGTCGCATGGGACATGGTGCCGGCGCTCAAACTCGACAGTGTGCTCAAGGCGCACACCGATTTTGCCGATGATGCGCTGAGCACGACGACAGCCGTTTTGGCGATGAACAAGACCGCGTATGAAAAACTTCCCGCTGACCTTAAAAAGGTGATCGTCGACAATTCCGGTCAGGTGGCCGCCGGCATGGCCGGCACGATGTGGGATCTGAAAGCCAAGGCGGTCGCCGATGCGGCAAGTCAAAACGGCGATCAAATCGTCACGCTCGATCCGGACACTGTCGCGCGCTGGCGCAAAGCAACCCAGGCTGTGGTCGATGCGTGGCGCAGGGGTATGAAAGCGCACAAGGGCGACGGCGACGGGTTGCTGACGAGCGCCCGCGAACTATTTGCGAAATACGCCAGCGTCCCGGAGCCGCAGCCGCCGGCGCCGCCAAAACCACAGGTCACTGAAGTCAAAGTTGAGCCGCAGCCGTCATCCAAAATTGACAACCCGGTTCCCGCGCCGCAGCCGGCCGTGAAAGCCGCGCCCGCGCCTACACCCGCGCCCACAGCGGCTCCGAAGGTCAGTGTTGCCGCGCTGCCGGCGCATCCGTCAGCCGCGTCCGTGCCGCCAACGCATTGGTGGCAGTTCTGGAAGTCGACGCCAGGGACGACAGCGTCGGCCGCGCCAATCACGCCGCCACCACGGGCCGCTACGCATTGGTGGCAGTTCTGGAAGCCGGCCACGACACGATCCGCCGCCGTATCGTCGCCGGCGATGCCTGTAGCGCCTGCGGGCCACGCTGCTGTGTCGGCAGCGCAACCGCCGCCTCCGGCCGCCGCGGCGATCGCAAAGTCGGCGCCGGCGATGCCGCTTCCGGCGCCACCGAAGGCCTTCGATATTCCGCTCTAAAATTACCGCTGTAGCGGATGCCCTGGCATCAGATCGTAAGGATGCGCCCAGCCCGGCAGCGACTTGATACGGCTCAGCCACGCCGCAATGTTTTTGTGCTCGGCGTTGATGTCGAAGCCGAACTCATCGGCCGGATAGTACAAATACGCGCACAGCGACAGATCGGCGATCGTCGGCGTGTCGCCCAGCATGAACGGCGCTTTGGCCAGCCGCTTGTCGAGAATGGCGAGATTACCGTCGATGCGGCCCTTGAGGAATGCCATGACGGCCGGATCGCCGGCCGGCCGCGCGAAGTTTTTCAGAAAGCGGTAGGGTCCCAGAAATCCGTTGACTTTCTGGTTGTCGAAAATAATCCAGCGCAGTGCTTCGAGCCGCTCGTCGTCGGTGCGCGGCAGGAATCTTTTTGTCTGTTCGGCGAGATACGTCAGAATCACGCCGGATTGGCTGAGTTTTTTGGCGCCATGCACCAGAACCGGCACTTCGCCCATTTCATTGACGTCGGTACGATATGCGGGTGTGCGTTGAACGCCGGCGCCGAAAAAATCGACGAACAACGGTTTCCAGTCGGCGCCGATGAGATTGAGCATCAGCGCTGCGCGGTAGGCATTACCGGACTGCGCGAAACAGTAGAGTTCGTATTCGGCCATGACAGATCCCGTTTCTAGAGCTGTTTGGACAATGTGAGCGCGCTGCCGCTTGTATCGTGTCCCTCGAAATGGCCGCCCACATAGGACATTTGGGCCAGCGGTTTTCCTTTGAAGTCGTGAATGACCAGCATGCCGTTTTCAAAGGCCCACTTGCGGCTCATGAAGAAATTTCCGGGACACCCGCCGGCCGGTGCAATCGTGCCCTGGGGGGCAGGGGACTGCGCACCGGCACCAGGCGCGTCGGCGAAATTCATTGAACACGCGCCGCCCGCCGCGGCCGAAAGCTGCCAGCGGCCGGCAAGATCGACCGGCGGCGAGGACATTACCGGCCCTGCCGCGGCTGGCGCGGGCGTTTCTTGCGGGTCGGGGCTGCTCCCGCCGAGCAGGTTACTGCTGCTGCAGGCGGCAAGGCCAGTAAGGAGGCCGATCAGCAGCAAGAAGGCCGCGGCGGCCGTCCAAGTCGCACCCACAACTTTCATGTGCCCTGCTCGGACCATTTCCGATCCCCCAAACGGCGACCGCACTAAAACCCGATTTGGGCAGGGAAGTGAAGACAAGCAAAGCCGAATTTAAGGCCGTCCCGACGGTCTGGAGCCGTTATTTCATGGTCGGGATAACGAATTCGGCGCCTTCCTTGACGCCTGACGGCCAGCGCGCGGTCACGGTCTTGGTCCGCGTGTAGAAGTGGATCGAGTCTGGACCGTGCTGGTTGAGGTCGCCGAAGCCCGAGCGTTTCCAGCCGCCGAATGTGTAATAGGCCAGCGGCACCGGAATGGCGAAGTTGACGCCGACCATGCCAACCTCCACGCGATTGACAAAGTCGCGCGCGGCGTCGCCGTCGCGGGTGAAGATAGCCACCCCATTGCCGTATTCGTGTTCGGACGGCAGCCGCACCGCTTCCTCGTAATCCTTGGCGCGCACCACCGACAACACGGGGCCGAAGATTTCCTCTTTGTAGATGCGCATCTCGGGCGTGACACGGTCGAACAGGCAGCCGCCCATGAAATTGCCGTTCTCGTAACCCTGCAGCTTGAAACCGCGGCCATCGACCAGCAGTTCGGCGCCCTCTTTGATACCAAGATCGACGTAGCTCTTCACCTTGTCCATGTGCGCGCGTGTGATCATCGGGCCGTAGTCAGCCTGGGCATCGGTAGAAGGACCTATTTTCAGGCTCTCGACGCGCGGCACGAGCTTTTCCAGGAGCGCGTCGGCGGTCTTCTTGCCGACCGGCACGGCCAGCGATACCGCCATGCAGCGCTCGCCGGCCGAGCCGTATCCGGCGCCGATCAGCGCGTCGACCGCCTGATCCATGTCGGCATCCGGCATGATGATCATCTGGTTTTTGGCGCCGCCGAAGCATTGCACGCGTTTGCCGTTGGCGGCGGCGGTCGCATAAATGTATTCAGCGATCGCCGACGAGCCGACGAAGCCGACGGCCTTGATGCGTGAATCGGTCAGCAGCGTGTCGACCGCCTCCTTGTCGCCATTGACGACGTTGAACACGCCCGCCGGCATGCCGGCTTCGAGAAACAGTTCGGCGAGCCGCATCGGCACCGACGGATCGCGCTCCGATGGCTTGAGAATGTAAGCATTGCCGCACGCCAGAGCGGGAGCGCATTTCCATAGCGGGATCATTGCCGGGAAATTGAAAGGTGTGATGCCGGCGACGACGCCAAGCGGCTGCCGCATCGAATAAAGGTCGATGCCCGGCCCGGCGCTGTCGCTGTACTCACCCTTGAGCAAGTGCGGAATCCCGCAGGCGAATTCGACGACTTCGAGGCCACGCTGGATGTCTCCCTTGGCGTCGGTAAACGTCTTGCCGTGTTCGGATGACAAAAGCCGTGCCAGCGAGTCGTATTCCTTCTGGACCAGTTCGAGGAATTTCATCATCACCCGCGCCCGGCGTTGCGGGTTGGTCGCGGCCCAGCCTGGTTGCGCCGCCTCGGCGACCGCGATTGCGTGCTCGACCTCGGAATGCTTGGCAAAGGCCACCTTGGCCTGCACTTCGCCGGTATTAGGGTTGAAGACGTCGCCGTGCCGGCCGGACGCGCCCTTCACCTCTTTACCGCCGATGAAGTGTCCGATCTCGCGCATGGGCCGTCTCCTCGGTTGCGGCGCTAGGCCGCTGCATTTTGCCTATTGTGAGGGTTTTTACGGTGCCGGTCACGGGGGGTGCCAACGTATCGCGGTAACGCTCCTTTAAGCGCAAAGACGCTACTTTGAGGGCGTGTCACCGCGGGGCACTCAGTGACGCGGGTGGGAGCGTTGCGTTATGGACATTACAACCGGCATTGGCCTGCTTGCCGGGACCGCCGTGGTCGCCACCTTGATGCTGATGGGCGGCAATCTGGGGATGTTTGTCAGCGAACACGCTGTCATTATCATCTTTGGCGGATCGTTCTCCGCGACGCTTATCCGCTTCCCCTTAGGCTCGATCATCCACGGCTTGCCGCTGGGAGCGAAATTCGCCTTCACCATGCGGCGCCTGACCCAGCGGGAGCTGGTTGACGAGATCGCCACCATCGCCGAAATCGCCCGCAAGCAGGGTCCGCTCGGCCTGGAGAAACTCGAGATCGAGGACCCCTATCTGGCCAAGGGCATCCGCTTCGTCGCCGACGGCTACGATTCCGAATTCATTCGCGACAATCTCGAGCGCGACCGCGACAACTTCCTCACCCACCTCGACGAAGGCCAGAAGATCTATCGCGCTGTCGGCGATTGCGCGCCGGCCTTCGGCATGGTCGGGACACTGGTCGGCATGGTGCAGATGTTCGCCAACATGACCGACCCATCCAAACTGGGTCCGTTCATGGCGACGGCGTTGCTGGCAACGCTGTATGGCGCTCTGGTTTCCAATGTTCTTTGCCTGCCGATCGCCGACAAGCTGCATCTGAAACTGGTCGACGAGGAGGTCAACCGCACGCTGATCATCGACGGCGTGCTGATGATCCGTGAATCGAAGAGCCCGACGTTGGTGCGCGAAATGCTGCTGGCGTATCTCCCGGAAAAGCATCGCGACCATGAGCCGGAGCCGGTGCCGGCGTAACGCCGCGCCGGCCACGACACCATGGCGCGTAAAAAAGAGGCGCATGGCGGTGGCCACGGCTGGTTCGTCACTTTTGCCGACCTTATGGGGCTTTTGGTCAGCTTCTTCGTGATGCTGGTCGCGTTTTCCAGTCAGGACCAGAAGAAGCTGCAGATCGTCGCCGGCTCGATGCGCGATGCGTTCGGTGTGCAGACCAATGTGCGCTACTCCGGCATCATCGAAATCGACGGCCTGCCCACCAGGCCGAAGCTGAAACACGCCGCCCACATCCAGCCTGAGGACGCCTCGGCTACGCCCACCCCCGATCAAGGCGACCGCAAGCGCGATTTCGGCGCCAAGCTGGAGCAAGACCAGGCGTTCGCGCTCGCCGCGGCATCGTTGCGTCAAGCACTGCAAGACATGCCGGAACTTACCGAGGCGTCCAAGCACATCATGCTGGAGGACACGAAGGAGGGCCTCAACATCGAGATCGTCGACCAGGAAGGCCGCTCGATGTTTCCCGAAGGCTCAAAAACGCCCTATCCGCAAACGCAGGAGCTTATCCAGAAACTGGCAGCACCGCTCAAGGCGACGCCGTACCGGGTTTCAATCACCGGCCACACTGCGGCGCCGCGCACCCCGCCGCCGGTTGGCTACGGGCCCTGGAATCTTTCGGCCGACCGCGCCAACGCCGTGCGGCAAATCCTCGAAGCACAGGGCTTTCCATCGAACAGCATCTATCAGGTGGCAGGCAAGGCCGACACCGATCCACTGTTTCCCGACGATCCCTACATTGCGGCCAATCGCCGGGTGACCATAACCCTGATGCGTGAGGCTCCGCCGGTGCCGCCCGATATGGCGCCTTAGGGTGTCACGCCGGCTGCGCCGGTGCGGTACGTCAAGACCCTTGATTCCCACGCCCTTTGGCGCAACCTGCGCGCCAGTATCACTTGCCATGACCAGGAGATGATCGATGGCTGACCAACCGGCTGCGGCGCCGAGCGTGCGCGATCTGACGCCGGCGGAGATAGAACGCGGGCTTGCGGAAGGCCGCATGCTGCTGGTCGATGTGCGCGAGCCGAACGAAACCGAGCTCGAACGTTTTCCCGGCGCCGTGCTGGTGCCGTTGTCCGCGTTCGATCCATCCGCCATCCCGGCCTCGCCGGATCGCGAGGTGGTATTTGCCTGCCGCTCCGGCCGCCGCTCGGTGACCGCATCGCTGGCTGCGCAGGAGCAGGGCTTCGCCTACGGCTCCCACATGGCCGGAGGTATCCTGGCGTGGAAGGAAGCGGGATTGCCGACCGAGACGTGACCGCGATTCAAGCGACGCGATTATCGCGCCGCGGCGTTTGCAATCGCCCGATCAATCCGCCTGGATGTTGGCGTCCGTCACCATCTTCTTCCACGCGACGAGCTGTTCCTTGATGTAATTGCCGAGCTCTTCAGGTGTTGAGGAAAAGCCTTCGAAGCCGACATTCTTGAATTTCTTCTGCACTTCGGGGCTGCCGATAATCGGGCGCAGCGTCTTGTTGAGCTTGGCCACGACGTCGGGCGGCGTGCCGGCGGGCGCAACCAGACCCGCCCAGGCGTCGAGGTTGAAGCCTTTGACCCCGGCTTGGTCCATGGTCGGCAGATCGGGAAATAGCGAGCTGCGCTTGATACGCGTCACCGCAAGCGCCCGCAGCGCATGGGCCGCGACGTGCGGCATCGCGGTCGTAAAATCGGCGAACATCATCGACACGCGGCCGGCGATGATGTCTTCGAGTGCCGGCGGCGTGCTGTTGTAGGGCACATGGATCAGCTTGACGCCCGCCCACTGGGCCAGCGTGTCGCCCGCAACGATGCCGGCAGTGTTGCCGCTGGCGAATGACAATTTGTCGGGATTAGCCTTGGCGTATGCGACCAGTTCCTTGACCGAATGAATCGGCAGCTTTGGATTGACCACCAGCATCAGGGTGAAGCTGCCCACGCGCGTGACCGGTGTGAAATCCTTGACCGGATCGTAATCGATACTCTTGTGCAGGAACGGATCGGCCGACAAAGGCGAATTCGTCGCCATGAGTAGGGTGTAGCCGTCCGCCGGTTGATGGCGCACATACGCGGCCGCGAGCGCGCCGTCCACGCCGGGCTTGTCGACGACAACAATGGGCTGTCCAATCGCGGGGCCGAACTTGTCAGCGAGGATGCGGCAGATCGTGTCGCTGGCGCTGCCCGGGCCGAATACCGAGACGATGGTGATCGGCCGCGTCGGATAATCGTCGGCGTAGAGCGCCGCGCTGAACATCGCCGTCGCGGCGGCGATCAGAACGAAACAAAGCCTTCTCATCGGCGAGCCCTCCCTGCGTGTCATAAAGTGTTTTTATCGGTGCGTCGTTTTCGCCAAGCGTTTTCGCCAAGCGCGCGCCTTTCCGCAGCGGCAACCATAACAGAAGCGGGCGTCGATGTATTGCGGCCGATGTTTGAAGCGGCTGGCCGTGGTTGTCGCAGCCATACGCGAGGCAACCGATGGGCCGCCCCCGATCCTGGAAAAGTTTGCCTGCAGCGCGCGCTTGCCTTCGTCACCGCCGGCTTCAACGCCAGCGCTGATGCAACCACAGCCATTGCTCCGGATACTCACGGATCCAGCCTTCGATCACATTTGTGATCGCCTGCATGGTGCCTTGCACGGCGATGCGGCCGTCGGCATCGCGCGGCGGTTCAATCGGATCGGTGATATCGATCTGGAAGCGATTGCGGTCGGGCAGGCGGATGGCGCGCACGCCATAGATCGGACATTCCAACTGCCGCGCCAAAAGTGCAATCAGCGGATTGGCCTTGCATGGGCGGCCGAAGAAATTCACCTCGACTCCCTTGGTGTAGTGCTGGTCGACCAGCATGCCGGCATGCACGCCATCTTGCAGCAGACGGGCCAGTCGCACCGGCGCGTCGAGGCCGGTCGGAACGAGCTGCCCCATCACGCCTGTGCGCAATTTGATGATGGCATCGCTGATGGCGGAGATATTGGGCCGCCGATAAAGCACGGCCGACGGGACGCCGACTTGATGCGTCACTACGGCGGGAATCTCCCAATTCGCGGTGTGGCAGGCGAAACTGAGCGTGGCTTTGCTGGCAGCGATACGGCGAGCGCGTTCGAGCGTCGGCATGTCGACGATCACGGTGTCGGTCAGCGAAACTCCGGGTTCGACGACGCGAAATTCATTGAGATGGACGAACTCCGCGGCGACCCGGCCGAGATTGTCCCAGACGCCGGACAGTATCTCACTAATTTCGGCTGCTGACTTCTCCGGAAAGGCGGAGCGCAGATTGTTGCGGCCGATCCGGTGCTCCGGCACCAGCGGTCCCACCTTGCGCATGAACGCGCCAGCAAAATTTGCCGCGTGCTCGCGGCGAATGCGCTTGACCGCGCGAAGCAGTCCGACCGCAACGGCGCCGATGGTTGCATCGAGCAGTTTTTTTGATCGCCGTCCGATCATCAGAACGCGACGATGATTTTTCCAAATACCTGACGGCTTTCCAGCCGGGTCAGCCCGCGCTCGAAATCGGCAAGCGGGACTTCGGTATCGATCACCGGCAGGAGCCCCGACGCCATCTTGGCGAGGCCCTCGCGGATGTTGCGCATCGAGGCGCCGAACGAACCGATGATGCGGTATTGCTGAGTGTAGAGCTGAAAGAGGTTCAGATTGATCGACTGGCCGGAAGTGGAGCCGCAGGTCACCAGCCGTCCGCCGCGCTTGAGGCACAACAGCGAGCCGTTGAACGTGTCGGGACCGACATGCTCGAACACGACGTCGACGCCCTTCTTGCCGGTGAGTTTACGCACTACGCCCTCGAACCGGTCGGTGCGGTAATTGATGACGTGATCGGCGCCCAGCAGCCTCGCCTTCTCGGCCTTGGCATCATCACCGACCGTGGTGAAGACAGTACAGCCGATAGCCTTCGCCATCTTGATGGCGGCCGTGCCAATGCCGGAGCCGCCGGCCTGCACCAAAATGCTTTCACCGGGCTCAAGCTTGGCGTTGTCGAACAGCATGTGCTGAACGGTGGCGAATGCGATCGGCGCGCAAGCGGCGTAGCGAGCGCCCACGCCCGGCGGCACGGGGATAACGAGGCGTGCAGGCATGTTGACCAGATCGCGGGCGAAGCCGTCGATGTGGAAGCCCATCACCCCGCCGACGTTTTCACACAGGTTGTCACGGCCCTCGCGGCAGGCCTTGCAGACGCCGCATGTCAGCGCCCCGTAGGCCACCACCCGGTCGCCGGTCTTGAGCGCATCGACACCGGCACCGACCGCGACAATCTCGCCCGATGCCTCGGCGCCGACGACGAGCGGCAGCTTGCGCTTGGCGAAGGCCATGCCGCGCCAGCCCCAGACATCGATGTGGTTGAGGCCGACGGCCCTGATCGCGATCTGGACTTCGCCCGCGCCCGGCGCCGGCGGCGGCGCGGTTTCCAGGAGTTCGAGCTTGCGGTCGCCAACCAGCGTCAGCGCGCGGATCGTGCCTTGTGTCCGCGGTGCGGGTGCGGCGTTCGCCGGCGAGCTGCCGAGCGCTGGCGCGATGCCGGTCATGCGGGTTCCTGTGCCAGCACCAGGGACACGTTCTGGCCGCCGAAGCCGAACGAATTGGAGATGGCGCGCCGCATGCGCTTATCGCGCGCCACGTTGGGCACGACATCAAGCGGAATCGCCGGATCGGGAACGACGTAATTGATCGTCGGCGGCATGCGCTGGTGTTGGAGGGTGAGCAGCGTGAAGGCGGCTTCGACGGCACCGGCCGCCGTCAGCGTGTGGCCGATCATCGACTTGTTGGAAGAGATCGGTACGTCCTTGATGCGCTCGCCGAACACCATGGAAACGCCGAGATACTCCATCTTGTCGTTTTCCGGCGTCGAGGTGCCGTGTGCGTTGATGTAATCGACGTCCTCGGGCCCGATGCCGGCGTCGGCGAGTGCTTGGCGCATGCAGGCAACGATCGGCTTGCCGTCAGGGCTTGATCGCGTGCGATGAAACGAGTCGGATTTTTCGCCGCAGCCTTCGATGATGCCGAGCACGCGGGCGCCGCGCGCGCGAGCGTGATCGAAATCTTCAAGCACCAGAGCGGCGGCGCCTTCCGCAATCACGAAGCCGTCGCGGTTCTTGGAAAACGGCCGCGACGCCTGCTCGGGCGGATCGTTATGCGTCGACAGTGCCGACAACAACGAAAAGCGCACCAGCGATTCCGGCGTCACCGAACCGTCGGCGCCCACCGCAAGCACCGCCTGACATTCGCCGCGCCGAATGGCCTCGACGCCCAGCTGAATTCCGGTGGCGCCGGACGCGCACGCCGTGTTGAGCGAAATCGCCGAGCCCTCGGTGCCGAAATGATCGGCAAGCCGTTCGGCGACGGTGCTGCCTCTCGCCGAAGGAAAGACGGGCGAAAACTGCGGCCGGGCGGCGGCGCGCACCAGATCGGGATAGTTGACGTCGATGTCGGTGCCGGCGGCCGCGGCCAGCGCCTCGCGATAATGCCACTCGAGTTCGAGCGGTGGCGGCGCGATAAACAGCGGGCCCGGGAAATGGTTTTTGCTGCCGATGCCGGACTGCGCGACCGCCTCTTCGGCGGCAAGGAAGGCGAGACGCGTGGTCAGATCGGCGGGCGGCATATAATCCGTGTAAGCGGCATCGACCGTGCCGGCGATTGTGGTGCGAAGGCCGTCGATCGGAAATCGCGAAATGCGGCGGATGCCGGAGACGCCGGCGGTCAATTTCGACCAGTTCTCGTCCTGGCCGATACCGAGCGACGTGACGACGCCAATGCCGGTGACGGCAATCACCGGACGGCCGGTCTTGTCGCGGGTCGGTACACTTGCCATCGGCGATTTCCTCAATCGACTCGTTCGATCAGCGTCATGCCTTCGCCGCGCCACGCGCCAACGCTTGTCACTGCGGCCTGACGCAAAGCGGCCGGGCTATCGCCGCGGTCGCCGCGGCCGGCCGGAGCAAACAGCTTACCATGTTCGATGGCCGCGCAAGTAATCCCGAGGCAGGCGACGAAGTGGGTGTCGATCCCGTGTCCGATATGGGTGCCTGGATTGCGAACGGGAAGGCCGATCTCGGTCAGGACCGAGAGTTCCGCCGATGTCGCCGGTTCTGAACCGTTGGCCCCGGAGATGACGGCGGCCTGTTTAGGGTCGATGCTCGGAGAAATTTCTTTCCATAGCCGCCGCAATGTCGATTCGATTTCTCCCGCCTGACGGGCTCGGCTGTCGGAGAGGACCGGACCGATGCGCGCACGCGGACGTACACCGCGCGCTTGCGCGTGCTCGCGACTTTCCAGCACCAGGAACGCACCCATCGTCGCCAGTGCGAGTCCGCCCTTCGGGCCGCGGTCCCAGACCGGCGCGAACGGCGGTTTAAGCAGCATGCCGCTCAGTTCGATATTGAGCAAAACGTCCCAGCGTGCGCCGTGATAGGCGCCGCCCACGAGTGTCACTTCACTTTGCCCTGCGGCAATGCGCGCCTGAGCGATGCGCACCGCGTCGAGACCAGCTGACTCTTCGCCCAGAAAAGTACGCGAGGCGCCGATCACGCCGTGCACCAGCGAAATATTGCCGGCGAGCATGTTCGGCAGTTGCGCCAGAAACAAGGTCGGGCGCAAATCGCTCATCAGATGCTCGTTGAGAAAAGCGCCCGGACGTTCCGCCTTGCGCATACCGGCGAGAATTGCGGTATCGACCGCGAGATCGCGCTCGCCGCCTTCGGCGCACACGATCATGTCGGTATGATCGAGCAATTCGGCATTGCCGGCGATGCCCGCATCGTTGAGCGCCAGCCCCGCCGCATACACGCCGACGCGTTGCCACGTTTCCATCTGCCGCTGATCGCTCTTCTTGGCGATCTGCTTGTCGAAGCTCATCGGCCGCATCGGAAACACGATGTTGGGCGCGAATGTCTTGTCGTCATAGGGCGGCGGGTCGCCGCGTTCGAGGTGAAGCCACGCGGCTTCGAGGCCCTCGCCGAGGCAAGTGAGAAGACCGACGCCGGTGATCCACACCTCGCGCCGATCGGTCACTTGACGAACTCCGGAACGGGCAAATTGAGCCGCTTGCCCCATTCAAAAAACGATTGCCGAAACTCCGGACTGGGGTAAGGGCGGATGCGAAACGTCAATTCCGCGTCGCATACCTTGCTGCCGCCGCGCAGCCCTTTGCATTCGGCGACAGTGTAGCCCGAGCCTTCGTGCACGATGCTGCCTTCGAATTCCAAGGCATCGCCGGGGAACACCAGCGTGCGGAATTTTGCCTCCTTGATGCCGGCAAGAAACGGCATCGCTGAAAAATCGCCGAGCATGCAGATGAGCCAGCCGGTCGTTTGCGCCATGCACTCCGTCAAGAGCACGCCGGGCATCAGCGGATAGCCGGGAAAATGTCCTTCGAAGATCGTGCTCTCGGTCGGTATGGTGCACGCCGCACGCAGCCGCCGCGCGCCGCGGTCGGCATCGACGATGCGGTCGATCATCTGAAAATATTCGAGACGCATCGGGGCGCCTCAGGCGCCTTTGGCGGCGACGAGCTGGTCGATCTGCGAACTCAGGTTCTGCAGCACGAAATACTGGTCGGTGGTCGCCTTGCCGTCATTGACTTCCTGGGTCCATTGCTCAAGCGGCAGCTTGATGCCGAAGGCCTTGTCGATGGCAAAGGCGATGTCGAGGAAGTCGAGACTGTCGATCTCGAGATCCCTCGTCGCGTGGCTTTCCGGCTTGATGTTTTCCCGCGGGATATCGCACGTTTCCGCGATGATTTCGGCCACTCTATCGAACGTGGTTGACATCGGGCATGCTCTTTTCGCCGCAGCGAGGATGGACGCCCGAAAAAGGCGCCGCGCACAGCCCGATTCGCTACGGGCCCCTTCGGGTGTTCAGCCATCGTATAGCGAAGGATTTTGCCAAGTTCAACGGCGGAGGGCGTGTTCGGACGCTTCGGGAACAGCGGTTGGTAACGCTGATTAATGCTGCGTGCGCCTATACTTATTGCGATGGGCTCAAGCGGAGTGTGGATCGCGCTCCGGGTTCGATTGGCGGCCGGCTCAGACGCCGGCGGCGGCGTGCGCCGGTTATGTCTTCGCGCGCCGCTCCAGACGCAGCGGTACCCGGCTATTGGGCGACAACACCACCGAGAGCTTGACCCCGGGAGGGCCGCCGACGCAGTGCAGGTTGAATTCGCGCAGGATGTGCGACAGCGCCAGCACCATCTCGATCTGACTCATGGTGCTGCCGATACAGGCCCGCTTGCCGCCGCCAAATGGCAGGTAGGTGTAAGGCGCGGGCGCCTTGGTGCGTTCGCCGAAGCGCTTGGGATCGAAGGAGAGCGGATCGTCCCAATAGCGCGGATCGTGATGGGCGACATAGACCCACAACATGACGATGTCGCCGGCTTGGATTTGCTGTCCGTCGATCGCGTCGGCCCCCTCGGCGCTGCGCGCCAAGGACCAGATCGGCGGATACATCCGCATCGTCTCGGAAACCACGCTGCGCGTAAAGGTGAGGCGCTCGAAATCCGCGAGCGTCGGGGTGCGATCGCCGCAAATGGCATCCGTCTCGTGCCGAATCTGATCTGCGGCTTCGGGATGCTTTGCCAAAAGGTAAAGCGCCCAGGTCAGCACCAGGGCGGTGGTTTCCGTTCCCGCCCAAATGTACTGCTTGATTTCGTCGATCACCTGTGCGCGGTCGAATTCGCCGATCGCCGGATCGGCAGCGGCAGCCTCGATCATTTTTAGAAAGGTGCGTTCGCGATTTTGAAACGGCGGCGCGGACAACACCAGTTCCGGCAGCGAATCCCAGACGCTGGTTGCATAGCCGATGGCGTCGTCGCCCGCGGCTGCGCCGTTGCTCTGTGCGCGGGACGGCAACGACGCTTCGCCGAATTTGCCGACCGATCCATGATTGGTGACGGTGGTGAAGGCTTCGACCGCGTTATAGACGAAATGTGGATTGAACGGCGTTTCGCGATCGAACAACGCCTTGCAAATCATGTCGACCGCCAGGCCCCACATTTCCGGGCCGACGTCGACAACGGCGCCGTCCTCAAGGCCGCGCCAGCGTGCGATGCGTGCATCGATGGCCGAGACCAGATGCGGCACATATTCGGCCAGCGCGTCGGGATGAAATGCCGGCTGCTGGATCGCACGCATCTTCTGCCACAGCGCGCCGTCCATCGTAATCATGGAGCGCCCGAAGATCGGCGCCATGCCTTCAAGATATTTGCCGTAATTGGCGCTGTTGGTGGCGAGCACCTGCTTGAACTGCTCCGCCGCCGTCAGCAGAAATACGCGCTGCGAACCCATCTGCAGCGGGATGCAGCCGCGGCGGTTGCGCGCGATCTGCAGAAGCAGCGTCAGCGGATCGCCGGCGTTCTGCAGCATCGCCAGCTTCGACCAGATGCCGCGCGAATAATCGCCAGCGGCCGCTTGCGGTTTATCCAGCATGACCATCCAGGCTCGTAGTTGAGCCCAGTACTAGGCGCTTTTTCGAATGATGGGAAGCCGAATGGACTAGCAGAATCCGCGTCACGCCATGACCAGGCCGCCGTTGACGTGCAATGTCTGGCCGGTCACGTACGACGCCTCGTCGGAGGCCAAAAACACCGCCGCGGCCGCGACATCATCGACACTGCCGAGGCGGGCCGCGGGAACGCGGGCAATGATCGCGTCGCGCTGCTCCTCTCCGATTCTGACTCCAGCCATCGCGGGAACAATGAAGCCCGGCGCAATGCAGTTCGCCGTAATGCCGCGCTTGGCATATTCGTGCGCCATCGATTTGAACAGGCCGATCATGCCGGCCTTCGCGGCGGCGTAATTAGCCTGGGCGGGAAAGCCGGTGACGCCGAGCATCGACGTGATCCCGATCAGGCGTCCGGAGCGGCGCCGTATCATGCCGCGCAACGCCGCGCGCGACAGCCGGAACGCCGACGTCAGATCCAATTCGATCACCGCATCCCATTCCTCGTCGCTCATCTGCGCCAGGAGATTGCCCCGCAGAATGCCGGCATTGGCGATCACGATATCGAGCCTGCCCATTGTCTCTTCGGCTTTCGCGACGAGGGCGTTGGTTTGTGTCGCGTCGGTGAGGTCGCACGGCATGACGTGCACGCGGTCACGCATCGCGGTGGCGAGCGATTCCAAGGCGTCCCGTCGTCTGCCCGAAATCGCGACCGTGGCGCCCTGCCGGTGCAGCGCTTGCGCAATGGCGGAGCCGATGCCGCCCGTTGCGCCGGTAACAAGAGCTGTGCGTCCGGCCAGATCGAACATCGCCGGCTCCTAGCGGTCCGGCCGCTGCAAAGTCGCGATCAACCGCAGCAGCAGCGCGTGCGGAACGAGGCCGCACGCCGCAATGATGAGCCGATTCCATGGTCCCGGCATCACTTCAGACTTTCCGTTCTGCAATGCGCGCCATCCGGCCGTCGCGGCTTCGCGCGCCGTGGAGCGCGGCATCAGCTTCGCAAGCCGCGTCTTGTTGAAGCCGGTGTGGAGAAAGAACGGGCTGACGACAATGCCGGGGACAAGACACGTCACGCTCACCCCGGTGCCTGCCAGTTCCGCGCCGAGTGCTGCGGTGAACGAGCGCACATAGGCTTTCGAGGCGTGATACGCCGCCATGTTTGGTCCAGGCACGTAGCCGGTGATGGAGCCGACATTGAGAATGCGGCCGCGGCTCCTCTCGATCATGCCCGGAACGAAGCGAAGCGTCAGCTCCGTGAGAGCGCGGACATTCACGTCGAGGAGTTCAAGCTGAAGCTGCCGATCGGTCTGCGCTGCGACGCCAAACACGCCGAACCCCGCGCAATTGACCAATACGTCACAATACAAGCCGAGTTCGGTCAGCGTGCTGTCCAGCCGCTGGCCGGCATTTTGGCTGACAAGATCGACGAGCACGGCATGGGATTGCGCCCCGGTTTTGCCGAGTTCCGCGGTAACGTCCGCGAGCCCTTCTTGGGACCGATCGACGAGCACGACGATAGCCCCCTCGAGCGCCGCGCAACGGGCGAGCTCGCGGCCAATGCCTGACGCGGCACCCGTCACCACGATAGCTGGATTCATCGGCCGCATACTCGTCGATTGTTGGGCAGGGTTTGCGTAGCCGCCTGCAAGATCAGCGGGAGGCGGGCTGCTTGGCCAGTTCGATCGGCGCGCAATTTTGACGGCCTTGCAGCACGCAGTCCTGGTCGCGTTCCATATCGGCGATCGTGTCCGCGAGCCAGACGCCAACGCCGATCAGCATGGCGACCACCGCAACCGCAATGGCATTCATCAGCATGCGATGCGGATAATTGACGTTCTGGTCCTCTTCCTGGTCCTGCTCATATTGGGCGAGGTGGTCGAAGGCATCGTCTTGCGGCGCGGTGGGCAATTCGCGCGAACCCAAGCGCTCTGCGACCCGCGGCCGGAATTGCAGCACCTGCGCCGTGTGCGGAAGCGCTTCGGACTCCGCTGCCTCGTGTGCCAGCTTGGACATGCCGTCTCGCATGAAATCGAGCATACGCCTTTGCGGGTGATTATCTAATCACAGAATTGCATAGATGTTACCACGCGTTGGCGGATGCCGGTTCCAACTTTCGGCGTAGCGCATTAGATTCCGCATGATGATTTTGTGGCGCCAAACCTCCGCCATTGTGGCCCTGGCGGCGGCCTATGCGATGGTCTTGCAGCCCGTTTTGCTGATCATTCGCGGCTCTTTGGCCGAGCGCCAAGCGTTTGGCGCGTCGTCGTTGTGTACGCCGTCGCGGGGCGGGGAGCACCGGCCGGCGCCCGCCGGCCACGGTGACGACTGCCTTTCTGCGTGTCTTGCCTGTTTTTGCGGCGTGGCGGCGACGCTTGCGCCGGGCGCAGCGTCCCCCGACCTGCGCGGCTTGGTGCAGCGCATTGCGGCGCGCAGGCTTGTTGCCGTGGCCGCACGGCCACACGCAGATCGGGCGCATCGCTCACGCGGCCCGCCGCTCGCGTGATGCCTGGAAACCGGATGACTTTTCTTCGAATCGTCGGCCGGTCCTATCGATTTATTTGAGCACGTTCCGAGATTGATAGCCGTTAATCCAAGACAGAAGCCACGACATGAAGCCAAGACCCTGATTCAGGACATGCTCGCAGCCGGAACGCCCATCATTCGGCCTTTGCCTTCGGGCAGGCATCCATACGGAGTCATCCCCATGCATTATGCTTATCGGCGGACCACCGCACGCAGTATCGCCGCGCTAGCCGCGTTTGTGTTCGCGCCGCTGTTTTGGTCCGGCGCGGCCGCGGCTGCGGAGTATCAGCTCGGCTCACTGCAAATCACGCAACCTTGGGCGCGCGCGACGCCGAAAGGCGCCGCTTCCGGTGCGGCCTACATGACGGTCAAGAATACCGGTGCAAAGGCGGTACGGCTGCGCTGCGTATCGAGCGATTCCGCCGCCAAATGCCAGATTCATGAGATGAGCATGACCGGCGGCGTGATGCGGATGCGGCCGGTCGAAGGCGGTCTCGAAATCAAGGCGGGCCAGACTGTCACGCTCCAGCCGGGTGGTTTTCACATGATGCTCACCGGCCTCAAAGCGCCGCTGCAAGAAGGCAAGGCGCTTGAGGCGACATTGCAGACCGACGGCGGCGGAGCCG
>Ga0208849_1000813_pt1 | contig 25838 bp, 27 predicted proteins | sample NGESurdeep072012_10_FD_184470 | JGI IMG/M metagenome (GOLD analysis project Ga0208849, IMG submission 184470) | Arctic peat soil microbial communities from Barrow, Alaska - NGEE Surface sample 53-3 deep-072012 (SPAdes) | ecosystem: Environmental > Terrestrial > Soil > Wetlands > Peat ... | reverse complement strand
TGTGGAACGGGCTCACCTTGACGGGGAGCTTGGTGTTGGCCGGCGCGCTGTCCTCCACCGACACGACATCGACGAGCTTTTCGTTGCTGATCATCGTCGCCTCCTTACGGAGAATTCGTTCTCTTGACAGGTGGTTCGAAGTGGCCGCACGAATCATTCGATCGAAACACAGCAATCGTCTGGGTCCGCCCGCAGTCGGCGACAGAGGCGAACGACCTGACCTCAAAGGCCCATTGGCCCCGGGGCACCACGGGGCATCAGGTCGGCGACGACGACGCTCTGGCACCTCTGCTCTGGTGTGAAAGTTGTACGCCAGGGTGGGCGAGCCTCAGCATTTCTTGACCGGGGGCCACTCGGACCAGCCGGGCTTCCTCGACCACTTAGCAACCCTGCACCGTTGCCAGAAGCGCGCCTAGAGCTTGTCGGCGCAACGTTGAGCGTCCGCGACGAGGGCGCACATGGCTCGGTACCCGTCGTGGCGGGAGACGTACGTGCGAATTGCGTGGGCCTCAGCTCAGTCAGCCTGGTGTTGCTGCCATCGATGCCATGCCATCAGCCTGCCCTCGCTCTGGCGGTTTGGGTTGTCTCAAGAGAACGTGATGTTGTCGTCGCGCAACCGACAGAGCCGAAGGTCGCGAGCCGGCGTGACCAAGGGACATAGTGTGGGAGGGCGGTTCGCTCCCAGGTGAGCGTTGTGGCATCGGCCACAAGGTCCCCGTTAGCGTGATCGGCGCGTTCGGAATGTTTAGTGGCGGGCCAAACTCGCGTTGAACTAAGGAGGCGCTGCGCGGCCCGCCGCACTCATGTGACCGACGGCCTTTCTTGCTCACGACAAAGGGCCCTTGTCGGTGTCACGGCAGGACCGACACGATTCCATCTCAAGGGTCACCGCACGAATGGAGTCGTGATGTCAGTACCAACGCTGTCCGCGCCCACGAGCAGTTTTCAGATTACTGTTCTTCCGCCGTGCCGATCGGATGGCGTGGCGTCCATGCTCGTCGCGCTGGGCGATGCTCGAATCGGAGTCACCCACGCCGAAGTGGCTGGTGACAATCGGGGGGCGTACACCCTGGCGTGCAGAAGTCGCGGTGACTCGGATCTGGACTACGCGGCCCTCGCTGCGCTGATCCTCGGTGCGATTGGCTGCACCGTTGAACGCGTGTTCGTCTGACGACGTGGGCATTGACTCACGGCGATGGCCGCAAACGCCTGCCACGAGCACGTCATGACAATGGTCTGCAGCGCAGCGAGCTGTCTTGTTCCATGCCGTGCCCTCGGACTCACGATCGCGAGAGCGCGCACGTGGTACTTGTGACTTTTGGCCGTTGTGGTCGCGGCGGCATGCGACTGACGATGAGAGGTGGATTGAAGGAACCATCAATGGAGGTATCGCCATGACGGAGACAAAGCAACTAGCCCCGCTCTATCCCAACGACATGCTCGGGAGGACCTTCGCGGATCTGCTCCGCTGGCCGGTCTTTCCATTGTTCGGGCTGACGCGAGACTTCCCGATGCGCCTCGAAGAGTTCGACGAGGATGGTCATCTCGTCGTGCGCGCGGAAATGCCTGGCCTCGATCCTGACAAGGACATTCAGGTCACCGTTGAGGACGGATTGCTGACCATCCATGGCGAGCGCGAGAGCAAGACCACATCCATGGAAGAGGGACGGCATTTCTCGGAGATGCAGTACGGGTCCTTCTCCCGGACCGTGCCGCTCCCAGATGGCACCAGCGAGCGGGATGTGACCGCGACCTATCAGAACGGCATCTTGGAAGTCCGTCTCCCGCTGGCGAAGGCGGTGCCAGCCAAGCCGGCGGCTCGGATTCCAATCACGCATTGAGTGAGACGAAGACCCGCCACGGCGATCGCCGTGGCGGGTCTTCGCGGGCCGGCATGCGCTTCACCGGCGACGTCTGGGCTGTGCCCGAGGCGACTGTCGTCTTCGAGAACGAACCGATCCTCGAACTCAGGCACCATCGCTGAGGCGCAGCTCGGCGGAGAGAATCCGGTGACAAGGTCAGCGCCCACACGGTAAGAGTCCGCGTGATTCTTCGTGAGCGACACGACCGCCGCGTCTAATCGACTCGGGACGTTTGGCAGTAGACAAGAGCGTCGACAAAGCGCTCGATGAGGTTACGCAACAACTCGGGATGCCGGAGGTGAGTAGATGAACCCCAAAAAGATCGTGGTCGGAGTAAATGGCTCGGCGGCATCGAATGCCGCACTCGACTGGGCGATTCGGGAAGCAGAGCGAGACGACGCCGAGATCATCGCCGTGCATGCGCTCAGACCGTTCGGTGGAAACGCGCCTGCCCTGAGCGTCGCCGACGTTCGCTTGCGGGAGTTCGCTTACCTTGGCGTCGCGACGCAACTGCGCGTCAAGAGGGAGTTGCTCGGGCCTTTGACGACATCAGGGGTCAGACATCGGCTCGTCATCGTCGAAGGTCACCCCGCGATCGAGATCCTGCGGGTCGCAGAAACCGAGGATGCCCGCGTGGTTGTGGTGGGTGGTGGGTTGCACAGCACAGGGGATGACCTCTTCCCGAGAAGTGCCGCCGGACAGTTGACCCACAGAGCACGGCGTCCGGTTGCCATCGTGCGAGCAAAGCCAGCCACCGCCGAAGTCGTCGGACGAGCACGAGGCGCCGCAGTCGCGCGCCGGCAGACCCGGTCGCACAGGGACGGCGACCACACGGATGAGGTTGCCGCGGCTGCGCTGCGCGAAGGGCGCTGATCCCTCTGGCCCAGCTCCACACTGCATGCCGAGCTCTTGAGCTCCTGTTAGCGACCTGCGGCAGCCGCCAACGCATCCGATTCTCCGCAGTGTCTGTGGAGTATGAATAGGGCCGGACGCCACCTTTCGTGCAGGCAAGGACCCCGGGCAAAACCAACCGGGCGCCAGCATCGCTCGCTCCGTCGGGTCTGCGTGTGTCGTCACTCCAAAGACCCGAAGAGTTGTGACCTCCGCCTCTACAGCGCCGAGGACATACGATCCACGCTCAGAGAACCATGGTTGGTGGTTCCCGAGCCGTCCTGAGGGTGCCGGCGGCGAATGATCCGCCCGCCCCCGGGGCGATTCCCATCGCCATCTCCGTTGACGGGTTGCGCAAGTCATACGGCGACACCGAGGCGCTGCGCGGCGTCACTTTCACCGTTGCCCGCGGAGCCATCTTCGCGTTGTTGGGCCCAAACGGGGCTGGCAAGACGACCACCGTGGAAATCCTCGAGGGTCACCGTCGCCGCACCGCCGGTGACGTCTCCGTTCTCGGCCTGGACCCTGAGCACGGCGGCCGTGACCTGCGAGGACGCATCGGCATTGTTCTGCAGTCCGCCGGCTTTGATCGTGAACTCACCGTCAGTGAGATTGTCCGCCTGTATGCCAGCTTCTACGGACATCCACGCCAGACCGATGAGGTCATTGCCCTAGTGGGCCTTGACGAGAAGCGCTCGGCTCGTACCAAGGCGCTCTCGGGCGGCCAGCGCCGCCGCCTCGACCTCGCTCTTGCCCTGATCGGCGACCCCGATCTCCTCTTTCTCGATGAGCCAACCACGGGGTTCGATCCCAACGCACGGAGGCATTCGTGGGAGGCGATTGAGCGCCTCAAGGCGTTGGGCAAGACAATCGTGCTGACGAGTCATTACCTCGACGAGGTGCAGCGGCTTGCCGACTGGGTCGTGGTGATCGCCGACGGAGTGATCGTGGCCGAGGGTTCGCCGTCCTCACTCGGCGGTCGCGACGTCGCGGACGCGGAGATCATCTTCCGTCTTCCAGGGGGACAGCGCTGGAGCAGTCTCCCCGAGGCCGTGCGCCGCGCCGCGTCCGAGGAAGACGGATTCGTGGTCGTCCACACGACGACGCCGACACAATTGCTCTATGTTCTCACCGCCTGGGCGGTCGCACGGGGATGCGAGTTGCCCGCGCTGCGCGTCCTGCGGCCGTCGCTCGAGGATGTATACCTCGAGCTCACCAAAGACGCGGCGGAACAGGCGTGACCGCCGCCGCCGCGCCACGCGCACCGAGCCGTCCGTCCTATCCGCGCCTGGTAGTCACTCAGGTGCGGTACCAGACTCTGTTGCTGGTCAGGTCCCCCACAGGCGCATTCTTTGCGCTCGTCATGCCGGTCATGATCCTGGCAGCTCTCGAATTCCTGCACGGTCAGGAATCGATCGCCGGTGTCAGCGCTGCACAGTTCTTCACCGCGGCGATGATTGCGTTTGCGGTGATGAATGCCGGCTACATCACGACCATCACAGGCACAGTCATCGCACGCGACGATGGGATCCTCAAGCGCCTGCACGGCACTCCTCTCCCTCCATCCGCGTACTTCTCCGGAAGGATCGGTGCGGCCGCGCTCACCACGGCCCTCGCAGTGCTGGCGGTGATGCTCGTCGGCCTCGTCTTCTACCGGATTGACATCGACGCAAGTCTGATTGGAACGACCCTTCTCACAGTCCTCGTCGGTGTGTTGTGTTTCAGTTCGGTCGGACTGGCGGCAACCGTGCTGGTGGGCAGCACTGACGCGGCCCTCCCCATGGCGTACGGGTCGTTGCTTCCGCTGTGCTTCGTTTCGGATGTGTTTCTCCCCGCGGGGGGAGCTCCCGGGTGGCTGTCCATCGCGGCATCAGTCTTCCCGGTCAAGCACCTCGCTGACGCGCTCGAGGACATCTTCGTCGCGACGCCGGGGCATGCGGCACTGAGTGGAACTGATCTCCTCATCATGGTCGGATGGGCAATTGGGGCTCTGATCGTCACCCTGCTCTTCTTCGAGTGGGAGCCACGCCCGGCCGGGCCAGGTATCCGTCGTCGTCTGGCCCGGCTGTCGACGACGCTGCACGCGCGACTACGACACCGTCGGCGAGCGTCGCATCAGTAACGGACGATCGCCGCCACGCCGTCGTCCGCATCAAGGAGCTCGCCGCGGACAAAGCGGCACTCGCCGCCGTGGGCCGCCTGCTCGACAGCTTCTTCCACAACGTCGTCGACCGGTGTCGTGTCTGCGCCACACACCGGGCAGTTCAGTCTGGGGAGGGAAAGAGCCTGGCAGGATGTGCAGAGTGCACCCGGCCGGCTCTCAACCTGCGTCGAGATGATCAACTGCTCAACCCGTCCTTCGGAGAGCGCGGCGAGTACCGGTTTCAACCCGCGAATGGCCAGGCCACTGCCGGACGCCGTGGCCAGGACGCTGAGAGTTGCCTCGTCGTCGCGCCTCTCCACATCCGGCTCGATCGCCGACACGGCCGCCTGAATGTCTTCGAGTGGGGCGGTCACGCGCACGGGAAGGAAACCGACAACCCGGGAGCGGTAGCGAGTGGGAAGAAGCCGCTCGAGCCGCTCAGGTTCCGGCGTCGGGCCTCCGAGAATTAGATGATCGACTGGATGTTCATCGACATGATTCGCGAGCGCGGCGGCGCACCTGGTCAGGTGGCGCTCCTCGGTCGCTAGCTCACGGCGATCGACATGCGTGCCGGCTGACGCCCATTGAGCGGCGGCGTCGCCGCTCCCAGAGGGCGAGCTGCTGACATTCCACCCGTGCTGCCGGTCCCTATGTGGTAGCGCGCCCTCGAACAGTGCTGAACTCTCCGAGAGCTCGCCGAGGTGATACTCGAAGAAACGCATCTTCTCGTGATCGACCAGCGCTACTCCAAGGCGCTTCGCCCGGGCAAGAATCGCTTCAAGCTGCAGGAGATGCGGGCTGCGCCCCCATGTGAGTTGATCCTCCACCGCAATCGTCACGGGCATCGCGTGAAACCATGAGTCGAGCGAGCAGCACACCATCACGAGGCCTCGAGTGCGCGAACGCTCGAACTGCTCCTCAAGCCACCGTGCAAGCAGCGTCATGTTGGCATCGAGCGCTGTTCGAAGCTCCGGATCCTCGATCTCGGCATTCCGTGCCTGTTGCGCAAGAACGGCGAATGCCGCCAGGTAATCCTCGCGCCGCGGCCGCTGAGCGCCGTCGACGTTCAGGTAGCAGGTGGTGACGATCGGCGTGCTGTGCGCGTGTCGAAGGTGGCCGATCTCGCGCTCGATGGCAGTCCCTGCAATTCTGGTGGCCATCACTGCCTCGCTTTGCCCATGGTTGATCCTTCCCACAGCTTGGTGGATGTGAGCTCGCATCTCCAGGGCCCATCGTCCCGAATTCATAGGCCTGCCGACCCATCGCACGATCGCGCCCGGGCCTAACGACCAGAGGGACTCGTTTCCTTCGGCTCTGGTGGCGAGATCCGTCCCGAGCGAGGCTGGATGCAGGTGACCGATCGGACTTGGTGTTGGGCTCAGGGCCGTGCATTCCCCCAGGGCCTGTCCAGGCGCGGCGGCGCGAACGGGCGCCCATTCATGTGGCCGACGAATATGCGGAGGTGAGCGATGTTCAAAAGCATCCTGGTTGGTGTCGACCGTTCCGATCACGCACGTGCCGCGCTCACAGAGGCAGTGGACATCGCCCGAGCCGAGGGATCCAGCCTGACGGTACTCGTGGCGTACAGCACGAACCTCTTCTGGGCCGCGTCAGCACCCATATATGCGAGCACGGTGGACGACTATCTGGCGGCGGTCCATCGCGAGGCGCAAGCGATCGCCGACGAAGCGGCGGCTGCGATTCCCAAGGAACTCAACGCCCGGTTCCTGATGGTAGACGGCGATCCGGCACAGTCCCTTCTCGATCAGGCGGTTGCTGGTGGGCACGATCTCATCGTGTTGGGCTCGCGCGGGCGGGGTGACGCCACATCGCTCCTGCTCGGCAGCGTCAGCCACGCCGTGCTCCACCGCAGCCACGTGCCGGTTTTGATCGTGCATGTCCCTGCGGTGGAGCACCAGGAGTCCGCCACGCCGCGCTGACCAATCCTTCGGCCGAGGCGCGAAGCGGCATATCCCTCGAGGCAGAGGGTCGGGTAACGGGTTCCCTGGCGCCATAGACCACCGTCAACGATGAATCAGCGGCAACACATGTGATGACAAATGAACAGCGAGTGCCGGGACCGCTGGGTCGAGTGCACGCTTCGCGCGTGCCGGGCGCGGCGACGAGGTCTTGTCGCCGCCGACGCAACCATGCGAGACGCAGCCGCCGGCATGTACCCCACATGACCGTCGACTGCCAATCTAGATCAGTTTCTCGACGGCTCTCACCTTTCGGTGCATCTCATCGCTGTCCACACCGACGCGATCATCAATTTTGACGACCGTACTCGTGCGACGGACACCGGGGGCGGTCGCAAGCGCGATGTGGCAGCGCACAAGCAGCGCGAGCACTTCATCGCGCCGCCCTTCCACCTCAGTGCGAGCTTCCGCGGCCAGTCTACCCGCAGACGCGCTGATCGGACTGTGCCTTTCGCGGGAGAATGTCCGATCTGGCCGCCCTACGCGCCGACCGTCACGGCTGCTCGTGCAGGCCCGGACTCTGCGACACCCAATTCGTGAGTCAACCGCTCAGGTTGATGTCCGTTGCGCGCGTCTCGAGGGCACCGTCTCCACCGCGCCCGATGGCTCAGAGGCGAAGGCGGACCCCGAAGTATCCGACATCCCCGTGCTCGCGCTCCCACCCGCCCACGATCGTTGCGGCACAGGTTGCTTCTCCCCGGAGCCGGATCGTCGCGGTGATGACCTCGCGCCGGCGACTCGCTTCGGCGCGTGGCAGGTAGCCCACCCTGCGCCCGGCGACGACCACGGCGACCGCGTCAGGGTCTGCTGCGTTCTCCGGCTCGGGCACCAGGTTGGCCACAGTTGCCATGCGCACACCGGCGTAGTGCCTGCGGCCGCCGGTGAGCTCGAGCAGGGCGTCCTGGTGTCGGGACTCACCGACCACGTCGACATCGGTCGTCCCGGGCATGGTCACCTCGCCGGGATCCCTCGATGTGGCACCAGGAATAGTTTCGCTGCGGCGGATTGCCGGGGGTGAGGTTCCCGCATCCCGGGCCACGAGCCGGCGCAAACGCCCGATGCCGCCGCCACGCGCGCACCCGAAGCAGTAGAAGCGACAGTTCTCTGAGTCGACATGAAGGGAGGGATGGTGGTCGTCATGGAAAGGACAGGGGTAGTAGCGGTCGCCGGGCTCAAGCACGATGCCGACCTCGACCCACAACGCTTCGAAGGCACGGCGCTCCGCGTCGGTTCGTGGCGCGACCTCGCGCCGGCCTGCGTCTCTGTCGACCGCTGCGGGCGGATCGAGCACGATCTCGAGCAGCCACGAGGGCATCTCCGCGACGCCGATCTCACCCGGGGCACACCCTGACTCCCAGACGTAGTGGCGACCGGTCACGTGCAGGCTGGGCGGCGCGATAACGATTCCGCCATCCCCCTTGACATCGAGCCCGAGAGCCGCCGGCTTGCTCGGAACCCGGCGGCCTGGATGACGGAAGTAGAGATGCTGGCCACCGCCGCCGGTCAGCGACTCCACCGTGCGAGAGAGCAGCCCGTTGATCGCCTCCAGCTCCGCCAGTGCGTCGCTGCCTCCGTGGCGTGGATCGACATCGAGCACAACCAACCCGGACGCCACCCCGGTGATGACGCCAAGATTCGCCTGGGGCCAGCGCCTCCACCAGCCCTCGATCTCGTGCGCACCGGCGCGATCGCGCGCGTACTCTTCCCACGCAAGGCGTGGATGCTTGCCGGGGGAAGGGCAGGATGGATTCCCACACGTGCAGCAGCTCGCGACAATTGTGTGCATCGGGACCACCGACCATCCTCGCGCGCGCGCTGCGAGCGCTGCGCTCCTCAGACTCATAACCACGTCGGACTCGGCGGCGATGTCGTTGCTCCTCATGCGGTCCAGCGCATGCCTTCGCTCATCATGGATCACGCTGCAGATCAAACCGCTTCCGGGAACTTCGCATCGGCGATTCAGCATATAGTCATTGAGACGGACACTGCCCGATCCCTTCGCCACAACAATGAAATGATCGACCCGGCCGGCACCGCGCTCATCGCTGTCGATGTGCAAGCCGACTTCCTTCCCGGAGGAGCTCTGGGGGTACCGGGATCCGACGCCGTTGTCGCTCCGATACGCGCGTTGGCCTCCCAGGTCGGTGTGGTGGTGGCGACTCGTGACTTCCATCCTCCTGGGCATTGCAGTTTCATCGTCCAGGGAGGCCCGTGGCCACCGCACTGTGTCATCGGATCACCTGGTGCGGCACTCCACCCCGATATCGACGCGGTCGCGCATGTAATCGTGAGCAAGGGCGACGATCCGGCGCTCGAGCAATACTCCGGATTCGACGGCACCGGCCTCGGCGCTCTGTTGCGCGCGCGCGGCGTGCAGCGGATCATCATCGGAGGCATCGCCACCGACTACTGCGTCCGAGCCACAGCGCTTGCGGCATGCGGCGAGGGCTTCGCCACCACCGTGGTGCTGGACGCCGTGCGCGCGGTGGAACTCCATCCGGGCGACGGCGATCGCGCCTTGGAGGACATACGTGCCGCGGGGGGACGACTATGCACGCAAGCCGAGATCCTCGGGACCGCACGCGGCTAGGAGCTCGATCACCAGACCGGCACCACCAATGCAAGCACGCCGAACGTCATCGACACGAGCGTGGACAGGGCGGTCGGTCAGGTCCTGGGGCGGTGCCCAGGTTGTGACCAAGGTCCCGGCTCACTGAGTACGTGCGTCGGTGGCGTTCTCCACTGGGGCGCATCACCATCGAGGCTGGTGGCGATCGCGGTGCGAGAACGGGCGGCGTGAGCTGCGCCACCAGACGCTGACAACAACCGAACAGGGTTCCAACTGGAGGCTGCCATGGACGCAACAGCGCTGCTCGAGAAGGCACATGACGTGCTCAACGGCCGTCAGGTGATCGGCGAGCCATACGAGAAGAACGGCGTCACGGTGATCCCGGTCGTCACCATTCGCGGCGGCGGCGGTGGCGGCGATGCCCGGACCGGCACGCCTGGCGGCGCAGGCGGCGGCATTGGGTTAGTGGCACGTCCGGTTGGCGCTTACGTGATCCGTGGTGACACCGTCAGTTGGCTGCCGGCCATCGATATCAACCGAATCGTGCTCGGCGGCCAACTTGTCTCGATCGCAGCGATTCTCATGGCAAGGAGCATCGTCCGATCGAGGGCGAGACTCGCCTTGGCACAGGCAAAGAAGAGAGCGTCCCGAGGAGGACCGTGGTGAACGAGATCGACGAGAGCGCCGTTGACATCCCCGAGCCAGAGGAGGCGTTACCGGCAAAGACAGCAGAAACGTCACTGGTCGACCCAGGCGGGGACCCCCTGCCGACACCATCGGACCCGCCACGCTTAGGCGAGGACCCCGCCTACGACCCTGGAGGGATGGGTCGTCAACCCGACGTAGTGGAGGACGAGGAGACCTACAATGCTGGCTGAGTCCCGACGCCGCACGTCCGCCGATGTTCACATGCGTCGTCTGGTCATGTGACCTTCTGCCGTGGTCATCCCTTCTGAGTCGTGACCTTTGACCCGTGACCTGGCCGGTGGCTCTGTCTACAGTGATCCGCAGCCGTGGAATCCGCACGCGGCCAGGAGGAACCCGATGCGTTGGGGGACGATTCGCAAGCCGAGCGTCGCGTGGAGGGTTACCCCCAACCTTGTCGACTACGACGCAGTCTGCCGTTCGTTCACCTGGGACGCCGCCCGCACCGCACTCGACGGTCTACCCGGTGGCCGGGGTCTCAACATCGCGTACGAGGCCGTGGATCGCCACGTCGCCGCAGGCAACGGCGACCGGGTCGCCGTGCGATGGCGGGGCCGGCACGGAGCACGTGAGGAATGGACCTACGCGCAGTTGAGCGAACGCAGCGATCGTTTCGCCGGGGCGTTGCGAGCGATGAGCGTACAAGCCGGCGAGCGCGTCTTCGCTCTGCTTCCACGCATCCCCGATCTCTACGTCGCTGCGCTCGGCACACTGAAGGCTCGCTGCGTCTTCTCGCCGCTGTTTGCGGCGTTTGGTCCGCAGCCGATCGCCCAGCGGCTTCATATCGGCCAGGGCAGGGTGCTCGTCACCACCGAATCGCTCTACCGACGGAAGGTCGCGGGAATCCGGGAGAGCGTGCCAGATCTGACCCATGTGCTCATCAGCGGTACGTGGAGCGCTGACCCCGCTGCAGCGGGCGTCCAGGAACTCGAGACGCTGCTGAACGCTGCCCCGACTGAGTTCGAAATCGAGCCCACCGACCCGGAGGACCCCGCACTCCTGCACTTCACGAGCGGCACCACGGGCACCCCCAAGGGTGCCGTCCACGTGCACGCGGCCGCAGTCATGCACCATCACACCGGACGCTACGCGCTCGACCTGCACCTGGGGGATGTCTTCTGGTGCACAGCGGATCCCGGCTGGGTGACCGGGACCTCGTACGGTATCTTCGCGCCACTGCTGCACGGCATCACCATGGTCGTCGACGAGGGCGAGTTCGACGCCGATCGCTGGTACGGCATCATCGAGTCGGAACGGGTCAGCGTCTGGTACACGGCGCCGACTGCGGTCCGCATGCTCATGAAGACCGGCTCAGACGTGGCCCTGGCGCACGACCTCACCAGCTTGCGGTTCGTGGCGAGTGTCGGCGAACCGCTCAATCCCGAGGGTGTGCTCTGGGGACAGGAGGTGCTCGGGCTCCCCATCCACGACAACTGGTGGCAGACGGAGACGGGCGGCATCATGATCGCCAACTTCGCTGCGCTGGACATCCAGCCGGGGTCGATGGGGCGGCCGCTGCCTGGAGTGGAGGCGACGGTTCTGCTCCGTGATGCCCATGGGCGTATTGCTGTCCACGACGGCGTCGTCGAACCCGCCCCGCCAGGCGAGGAAGGCGAGCTGGCGCTTCGCCCCGGCTGGCCGTCCATGTTTCGCACCTACCTCGGAGACGAGGAGCGTTATCGCGATTGCTTCGTCGGCGGCTGGTATCGCACCGGTGACCTGGTTCGCCGCGGCGACGACGGGTATTTCTGGTTCGTTGGCCGCGGGGACGATGTCATCAAGTCGGCAGGGCACCTGATCGGTCCGTTCGAAGTGGAGAGCGCGCTGATGGAACATCCCGCAGTCGCAGAGGCGGGCGTCATCGGTGTGCCTGACCCGGTGGCCGGGGAGGCGGTGAAAGCCTTCGTTTCACTGCACCGCGGCTACCAACCCACTGACGAGCTGCGGCTGGAGTTGCTCGGATTCGCACGATCACGGCTCGGCGCCGCGGTGGCTCCGAAGGAGATCGCCTTCGATCCGGATCTGCCAATGACAAAGAGCGGCAAGATCATGCGACGCGTCCTCAAGGCACGCGAGCTGGGACTGCCGGTGGGCGACCTCTCGACGCTCGAGGAGACATCATGAGCATTCCTGCACAGGCGCCTGGACAAGTGGCGGCGACATCGCCCGTGTCAAAGGAGCATGCTCTCGAGCTGCTTCGCAGCATGTTGCGCATCCGCCGGTTCGAGGAGCGCTGCGTGGAGTTGTACAGCGAGGCGCGCATCCGCGGCTTCCTGCACCTGTACATCGGCGAAGAGGCGATCGCCGCCGGCGTGATGCCCGCCCTGCAGTCGGACGATGCCATCGTATCGACGTACCGCGAGCACGGCCATGCGCTCGCGCGCGGCATCCCGATGAACGCCGTGATGGCCGAGATGTTCGGCAAGGTCCAGGGCTGCAGCCATGGGCGCGGTGGTTCCATGCACCTCTTCGACGCCGCAACGCGCTTCTACGGGGGTAACGGCATTGTCGGCGGCGGTCTGCCGCTCGCGGTGGGAGTTGGACTCGGCGAGCTTATGCAACAGCGACACACCGTCACCGCGAGCTTCTTCGGTGACGGCGCGGTGGCTGAGGGCGAGTTCCATGAATGCCTCAATCTGGCAGCACTCTGGAAGCTGCCGGTGCTCTTCCTCTGTGAGAACAACCGCTACGCGATGGGGACCGCCATCGAGCGGGCGCTTGCCAACGTCGATGTCACCGCAAAGGCAGCCGCATACAACATCGCAGCCGCGGCGGTCGACGGGATGGACGTGCTCGCGGTCGAGGACGCGACGCGCCGCGCGGCGGATGCCGTGCGCAACGACGGTCCGCGCCTCATCGAGTTCCACACCTACCGATATCGTGCCCACTCGATGTACGACCCTGAGTTGTACCGGTCCAAGGAGGAGGTGGAGCGCTGGCGCGAGTACGATCCGCTGGTGACCTTTCCCGCACAGCTGCGCGCCCTCGGTTACCTGGACGACGTGAGCCTGACAGCAATCGAACATGAGATCGCAGTCGAGATCGACGCGGCCATCGCCTACGCCGCTGCAGGGACTCTTGAGCCGGTGAGCGACCTGACCCGATTCGTGTACAGCGAGACGAGGCCGGCGTGATGGAAACCCCCGTCTCCACCGCCGTTTCGACGCCGGACGCCCGCGTCACCGTCCGCTGCACCTACCGCGAGGCGATGCGCGCGGCCATCCGCGAGGCGATGCACCGCGATCCGCGCGTGTTCCTGATGGGCGAGGATGTCGGCCGCTACGGTGGCTCTTTCGCTGTGAGCATGGGGCTGCTCGCCGAGTTCGGGCCTGAGCGGATCCGCGATGCGCCGCTCTCCGAATCCGCATTCGTCGGCGCCGGCATCGGTGCAGCTCTCGTGGGCATGCGCCCGATCGTGGAGATCATGACCGTCAACTTCAGCTTGCTCGCGCTCGATCAAATTCTCAACAATGCGGCGACCCTCTCGCATATGTCCGGCGGTCAATTCTCCGTGCCCTTGGTGATCCGGATGACCACCGGAGCCGGACGCCAGCTGGCCGCACAGCACTCACACAGCCTCGAAGGGTGGTACGCGCATATTCCGGGGCTGAAAGTGCTCACACCCGCCACGCTCGAGGACGCACGAGGGATGCTCTGGACGGCCCTCGAGGACCCCGATCCGGTGCTCATCTTCGAGAATGGCGTCCTCTACAACATGGAGGGTGATCTCCCGGAGGACGCCGGTCCTGTGGAGATCTCGCACGCGGCGGTGCGGCGGCATGGGGACGATCTCACGCTGATCACCTACGGCGGCACGTTGCCAAAGACACTGGAGGCGGCAGAACGCCTTGCGAAGGAGGACATCGACTGCGAGGTAATCGACCTGCGCACCCTCCGTCCCCTCGATACTGATGCAATCGTCACGTCGGTGAGCCGGACGACTCGCGCAGTCGTCGTGGACGAGGGCTGGCGAAGCGGCAGTATCTCTGCCGAGGTGTCGGCACGGATCGTCGAAGGGGCCTTCTACCGGCTCGACTCGCCCGTGCTGCGCGTCTGCACCGCCGAGGTCCCCATCCCGTACGCGAAGCACCTCGAGGACGCCGCGTTGCCCCAGGTCGAGACCATCATGGCCGCCGTCCGGCAGAGCGTCGCCAGCGATGGGTGAGTTCCGCATGCCCGTGCTGGGCGCTGACATGGAGCGCGGCACGCTCTCGCGCTGGCGCGTGACCGAGGGTGACCACGTCACCAAGGGCGACATCATCGCGGACGTGGACACCGACAAAGCAACGATGGAAGTGGAGGTGTTCGAGACCGGCGTCGTCGAACGCCTGCTGGTCCAGGAAGGCGAGACCGTTCCCGTGGGCACGGCGCTTGCGGTGCTGGTCGCCGCCGGCGAGACCGCGATGGCTGCAAGCCCGAGCCCGGTGCTCGCACCATCCGGCGACCGCGCGGCGGCGCAGCCGGTCCGTGTTGAGGCCTCGCCGCTGGCACGACGGCTCGCAGCCAAGCTGGGAGTGGACCTCGATGCCGTGCGCGGCACCGGCCCGCGGGGTGCGATCACCCGTGGCGACGTCGAGCAGGCAGCGAGTGCGGTCAGCGCGGCGACACCGCCGGCGACACCGCCGGCAACGCCAGTGGCAGCACTGTCCGTGGCCGTGCCCGCCGAGTCGCCCCCCGCGCGGGCAACACCGCCCACGCCAGCCCCCGCCGAGTCACTCCCTCCGCCGGCGACGGCCGTCGCGGCACACGCGCCGGTGCCCGCGTCCACGCACGGAGCCGATGCCGACCGCCGGGCAGCGATGCGGCGTGCAACCGGCGCGCTCATGGCACGCTCGAAGCAGCAGATCCCCCACTACTACCTGGGAACGCATATCGACCTCGGGCATGCGCTGCGGTGGATGGAGGAAGCAAACCTGGAACGGAGCGTCGCCCAGCGGCTCATCCCCGCGGCGTTGCTCCTGAAGGCGGTCGGCCGTGCGGCTCGTGACGTCCCGCAGATGAACGGCTTCTGCGTCGACGACGAGTTCCGCATCGTCGATGGCGTCCATGTGGGCGTGGCCACATCGTTGCGGGGTGGCGGCCTTATCGCCCCCGCCATTCACGATGTCGATCAGAAATCGCTCGACCAGCTCATGGAGGATCTTCGCGACGTGGTGGAGCGAGCGCGGACTGGCACGCTGCGAAGTTCGCAGATGTCCGACCCCACCATCACGGTCACAAACCTTGGCGACCAGGGCGTCGAGACGGTCTTCGGTGTCATCTACGCACCTCAGGTGGCCCTGGTCGGATTCGGTCGCGTCATCGAACGTCCCTGGGCCGAGAACGGCCTGCTCGGCGTGCGGCGAGTGGTGCATGCAACGCTGAGCGCCGACCATCGAGTGAGTGACGGTCATATCGGCGGCCGTTTTCTCTCCGCCATCAGCAACTATCTGCAGGAGCCGGCATCGCTATGAGTGAATCCGAGATCCGCGCCACCGTCTTGGGCATCCTGACTCGCATCGCGCCGGAGGCTGACCTGACAGCACTCGACCCCGACGTCGAATGGCAAGACCAACTCGACCTCGATTCGATGAACCTGCTGACAATGATGGTGGACATCGAACGTGCCACGGGCGTGACGGTTCCCGAGCGCGATTACCCCAAGGTGTCAACGCTCAACAGTTGCGTCGCCTACCTGATGAGTCGGACCCCGGTGGCGCAGTGACAACGCCACGTCCTTGAGGTCGCCCGGACAACGCTGCACGCCCGACTACGGCACGTACAGCGAACACCGCATCAGCGGCGGCAGGCGACCTCCGACCTAAACCACGTTAGGTTCTCGTCCTCTGACGCCTCGTCTGAGAGCTCCGTCGGGGCAAAATCCACCCTGTGAATGCATGGGCCCTCTTATGAGCCCGGTGGTCTGGTTGGCGCATCCCGGGCCGGACGAGTACCCTGACGGGGAGACCCGACATTGCGAATCGAGAACTTCTCCTTCGGCTCCATCGACATCGACGGCCGGACCTATGCCCACGATGTGGTCATCGATCGAGGCAAGGTCTGCAAGCGCCGAAAGGGCGCTTCGAAGCGGCACCGCGACAGCTACGGACATACGCCGCTGTCAGCCGATGAGGAGATTCCTTGGAGTTGCCGTCGGCTGGTTATCGGGACCGGTGCCGCCGGCGCCCTACCAGTGATGGATGCTGTCAAAGTCGAAGCTCGTCGCCGCGGCATTGAGCTGGTGATGGCGCCGACCAAGCGGGCGATCGACCTTTTGGCGACTGACTCCAACGCCACCAACGCCATCCTTCATGTGACCTGCTGAGAATCCCACCAGCGGCTTAGCAGCCTGTCGGGCCCTAGTAAGAAGGTTGCACCTGTGGGTGAGCGAGGCTGTTCACACGCTCGCTCTCCGTGTGCACGTCGAAGCGCATCCGGCGTCAGACGCGTTTGGACTTCCGCGGTGTGCCGCGTTGCTCGACGCCACCTGGCTTGTTGCTGCGCGCTATTCCTGCTCACCTCCACCTTCTGTGGTTTGGTCGGAAGTTCGAGCCGACATGCGTGTCCGTCTTCTCGAGTACGACCGGTCACGTCACGACCGTTGATGAGGAGGGTCCGTGACGCACCGTCGGCTTCGATCTCAATCACCCACGTCTCAAGGTCAGCCTGCGCTAGCGCTGCGCGCAGTGTGGACCGGACCCCTTCCACGCGTTCGCAATCCTTCGCTCCAGGGAGCAGCAGCGCAGGCCCCGGTGCCCGCTTGCCCACTCCGTCGCCGGCCTGGCGCTGGTGCCTCAGCGGCGGTTCAGCTTGTCCTTCACTGCCTTCGTGGCGCCTTTGGCCCTAGCGACGACGTCTTCAGCGCGCTTCTCGACCTTTCCTTTGGCGTTCTGGCGCTTCCCCTCGTTCTCCGTCTCCTTGTCGCCCGTGACTTTGCCTATGAACTTCTTGGACTTGCCAGCTACCTGATCTTTCTGTCCGCCCATGTCTGGTTCTCCGTCCGCAGGACAACCTCCGGCGGTGAGCCGGGTGCGGTCCCGCTATCTGACAACGCATGGCCCTCTACGCGGGTTCTGCAGCGCCCACTGGCGCCGCAACTATCGTAGTCTCACCAGCGTGATGTCCGCCAGGGTCGAACGTCCATTTCGGACGTTCCCATTTCAGCGAAATCGGACGCGCAGGATTGGGCGAAGATCCACTGTCACGGCCGCCTCGGCCTGCATTCTTTTCGGGACCCTCAGTGCTGGCCGAAACGTTATGACCCTCCGTCGCGAAAGCCACTAGGGCGCTCGGAACCCCGGCGGCGCCCTCCTCGGCGCTCGGATGTTGCCCGAACGTGACGTCCTTGATGCAATCAGCTGCGTTCGGTGCGGCGACGGCGGCGGCGAAAGACAAGAAGTAGCGCAACGGCTGCCACGGCCGTCAATAGTCCACGAACTCTGCTCATGCTCACGACGTTACCTTCTCGAGGATCGCCGGTCAAGGCGCTGGCGCAGCGATGCGCAACTTGTTCTTCCAGCGTCCTGTTGTCGTCGTCCCTGCCTGGAGGAGAGAAGCTCGAGGTGTTGCTTCCTCGTCCTCGGGGAGCGGGCGTTACGCTGACCGTTGGTGTGCGCATCGCGAGCTCCTTTGCCGTGTGCGGGCTGGCCGGCGAACTGCTTCCCTGGCCGCTTCAGACAGACAGCGAAGATGACGCCAGCCCGGTCGGCAGGGCAGATAGGTCACCTGGCCACCCGGATTGTGGCGAGTCGGCGAAGAGCCCCTACGGCGGTCGTCTCTAAAACTGACGGAGTTTGTTGACACTTGGGCCTCCAATTCACCAGGAGGCGCCTGTGACCGAGAGAACTAGCTAGGGGAGCAGCGATGACGGTGTCGCCCGGGGCGTCGCTGGCTGATCGCCATGCCCAGCGCATTGGTGACGAGTGCGGTACTTGGCTTGGAGTCGATCGACCAGCCGACCACCCTGCGCGATCAGGCGTCGAGGGCGACGGCGCAGTACACCTTGCCCTCTCGCGTCGGGTGCTCAGTGATCTCGGTGACCCATAGCTGATCCGGCTGGTCGCCTTCGTCGCTTGCGTTCTGCGCTTATCTGGCTACCATCACCGGATATTCAGCGATCGATACGTGAACCGGCACGAGAGTGCCTCGCACCGGGGACTCGGAGCCATCGGGAGGAGCGAGCATTCGGCGGTCCACAGGCGCAGCATCCAGTAGCAGAGGGACATGACTATCCATCGATCCGCGGCAGGCTCAGATCGCGCGGTACCGCCCGGCTGAACGCGAACCGAATTGTCGGCACCAGCACGCATCCGATCCGCTGTTGCTGTAAATATTACGGACACCAGCACAAGCTCAGTGTCCTGAGCCCGACGGTGCGTCGGGACCCCTGGCAATGAAAGGAGATGCGAGTGTCGACAGTCGCCTACATCATCATCGCTGTGGTCGTGGTGCTCGCCGTCATCGTTGTGGCGATGGTCGTGACTAGACGGAAGTCAGGTCGGCTGCACAGCACGTTCGGCTCGGAGTACGACAGAACCGTCCAGGCGACTGGAAATCGCCGCGAGGCCGAGCGTGACCTCTCCGGTCGGATGGAACGCCGCAAGCAGCTGAGCATCGTGCCCCTGCCCGAGCAGGCTCGGCAGCAGTACATCGCGCAATGGCAGCGTGTACAGACGAGCTTTGTCGATGCTCCGGTCGAGAGCGTTCGTCAAGCCGATGTCCTCGTTTCGCAGGTCATGACAGACCGCGGTTACCCGATGGCTGAGTTCGAACAGCGAGCGGACGACGTCTCCGTAGATCACGCGAATGTCATCGAAAACTACCGCAGTGCACACGCGATTTCGGTCGCGAGCGGCCAGGGCCAGGCCGACACCGAGGCCCTCCGCAGGGCAATGACACAGTATCGGGAGCTCTTCGATGAGCTCCTTGGCGGCAGTGGGCCGCGAGCGGACGATGGCCTCGCGCAGGCGGCTGCGCCTCCAGCCGCACCGTCGGCCAGCACCTAGCCGCGACTTCCATGCGTTTCAGCTGTAAGCGCGAGTGACTCGGCCGAGGTGTTGACTATTGCCACCGGGCATCGGATCCTACCCATCATTGCGGGTCGACGCCCCTCGGTCACAAGTCGCGAAAGGTGCGATGGGGCAGCCGACTGCCACACGGAGGCCCGGATGAGATGACCAGGACTAGGCGTAGTAGAGGCGGCGCCAGCGGGGCCGTCAACGCACGGCGAGGCGCGTCAGGACAGCTCAGAGCCGCCGCGCAGCCGCGGCTGGTGGCGATCTTGCGAAAGCGGTGCAGAAACTCGTGAAAGCGCTGCCGATCAGCGACCTCGAGAAGCGGCTCGCGGGCCTCGAGAAGACGGTTGCGCGGCTCGGGGCGAGCCTCCGGCAGGCAGCCAAGCGCACCGCAGCCAAGCGCACCGTTCGCAAGGCCGGTGCCCGCAAGTCGACCGCGCGCAAGCGCACCGCCCGCAAGACCAGCGCGCGCGCCGTCGCGCCGGTGGCATAGCGCCAACGGCAGAAGGTGATCCGACTTACACATGGCCCGCCAGCGCGCGCCTAGCTCGTGCAAAGGTCGGCAGGTCAGTAGTAGTGGCGTCGACCGCCGACTGCGTGTCCGGCCATGCCCAGCAACGCCAGCGCGAGTCCAATGACCAGGACGATGATGCCTATGGTCCACAGGATTGCAATACCTGCGACGAACCCAATGATGAGCAAGATGATGCCCAGGACAATCATTCGGTTCCTCCCATGGTCCAGATGGTCAACAGAGTCACCGGACTGCGTTCGGTCACGGTCGACCTGGCACCAACTACCGGCGCTCTGCAGCGCACATTCTGATAGCGCGTAGCGTAGATGTCGGTCCGCTAGCGCACCGAGGTCGTTTCGGGTGACCTACGGCTCGATATGGCGCCTGCGTCGGGTCCGATGCTCCTGATCCAAGCTTCGCAGCTGATCTCGCCCGTTGACGTTCCGATTGGGGGAGGCACGGGCGCCGGAGCCGAAAACAACTGCCCGTTCAGTCCTGGGTCCGTCACCGCGACAGTCACTCCGGTTTCACCCTAGACATCTCACGACGGCGACGGAGCCCCTGAATGCGCTGCCGTGATTGTTCAGGCAGCACCGCGAATCGCACTGTTGCCGTGGGTCAGCAGCTCGGCGAAGTCTGGCGCCGGCGCCGGTCTCGAGTAGTAGTAGCCCTGCGCATGCGTGCAGTGGAGCCTGCGCAGTTCGAGATCATGAACGGCATCCTCGACACCTTCGGCGATTGAGATGAGCTGCAACTCCTCGGCGATACAAAGTACACCTCGGACAAGTGCCGCCTCGCTGCGGCCTGTGCACACGCCGTCAACGAAGGATCGATCGATCTTGCCAAAGTCGACAAGAAAGCGGGCGAGATGGGCGAGGGAGGAGTAGCCGGTTCCAAAATCGATAATCGCGATCCGTACATCGAGAGATCGTTGCGTCCGGGAGCATGAGCCGCGAGGCAGCCGAGGAGAAGGGTCGCCGCGACAACGCGGAACTTCTTCCTGAAGCTCGCCACTCCAGGTCAATTGATATTCAGGGTCGAAGTGGATGATCGACCCGTGGGCTGGCTCTGGCTGGCGCTGCGAAACCCGCGCGCGGAGGCCGGCGTGGGTTTCATCTATGACATCACGATTGACGAGGCGCTCACAGGCCGCGGCTACGGGCGAGCGGCGATGCGGATCGCTGAGGAGGAGGCGCGACGCAACGGCCTCCACGCGCTGGCGCTCAACGTCTTCGGGCAGAACGCGATTGCTCGAGCGTTGTACTCGAGCCTCGGTTACCGGGAAACGTCCGTGCGGATGAGAAAAGAGCTTTGAAGGCCCGCCGCGCTCTCGGTTGAAAGGCTTCCACCGGGACGGGGACTTTGGGAAGGTGGGTGGCCCCGCTAAGTTAGGTGTACATCTTGGTGAACAAATGGAGCCGAAGGTCGGGATTGAACCGATGGCTACGCCTTACCAAGGCCGGCTCCACGACGGCGCCCCATTCTGAACTCGCTGGAGGAATCCTTGGCCCGATATGGACAACGCCTTCGGGTTGAAAGAAACCGTTGGAGCACGGTGGATACGTCGAGAGAAACTGTACGGGACGCAGAGGCAGGGCGTCAACCACGGTGCGATCGCGAGCAAGACGCACCAAGGCCTGCGTCAGGCCACCGCGTTGCGCGTTTGGAAACACTGGTTGCGTCACGGTGGGCACGAATGGGTACGACACGGCGTGATTTCGGCGCTGCGATGTGCGCTTCGGCGCCTGTGAGAACCGGTTGGAGGCCGACTCCTAACCCCTCTAGTAACAGGACGCTCGGGTGGGCGAGTGTGACTGCTTCCGGATGTCCGAAAGGATTGTGGTCTGCTTGCGGTCCCTGGCATGAGTGGCCGGGGTCTCCTGGTACTCGGCCGGCCGCCGGGGGCGCAATTGGCCCGTACGGTTCTGTAACGGATGGACCACCGACTGTTGGCGTTCGTTTGAGGGTCGCGGGCCTACCCTGCTGAGGTGTCGACCGCGCATTTAGAGATTCGGGCCGCGACCATCGCTGAGCGTGCTACGCGCGTGCCCCGTTGGGTGCGCGGCCTCTATGCAGGTTTGGGAGTAGTGCTTGTCGCCTACTTCGTCTCGCTGATTGTGCGGGGACCGAATCAATCCGTGGCAGGTCTCGATGGCTGGGGCGTCGCGGCGTTCGAAGTCCTGGTCAGCGGATTGTGTATCTGGCGAGCGATCGGCTCGCGTCGGCGAGCAGTTCCTCTGATGCTGGGCCTGGGAATACTCTCGTGGAGCATCGGGGACGCCATCCTGACTGCTGAGTCGGCGGGCGGCCGCACACCCCCGGTTCCCTCATTCGCCGATCTGTTCTGGCTGGGTTTCTATCCCATTGTCTATGTCGCGCTCGTACTCCTGACCCGCAAGCATGTTGCCCGAATGGGAGTCGCGACGTGGCTCGACGGTGCCGTAGCAGGTCTGGGTGCCGCGGCGTTGTGCGCCTGCTTTGCATTCAATACGATCCTGCACTCGGTCGGCGGCAACGCGACGACCGTTGCCACGGATCTTGCGTACCCGATCGGCGATGCCTTGCTGCTCATGCTCGTGGTCGGAGGTACGGCGATTATTCCGGGCCGCAAGAGCCCGCAATGGCTGCTCATCGCATGTGCGATCGCTTGCACAGCCATCGGCGATACCTTCAACCTCTTCGCGAGCTCAGGGCCGACGTCACACCTCGGGACGATCCTCAATGGGGTCGCTTGGCCATGCGCGATCCTGCTCATCTCCTTCGCGGTCTGGGTACGCCCCCTCCAAACCAGTCCGTTGGCACGCGACGGCCCTCCGGGGTTTCTGCTGCCTGGTCTTGGCGCGTGCGCTGGACTCTCCATCCTCTTGGCCGACACGCTGCATCAGGTCACTCCGGTTGCTATTGGGCTGGCCACCGCGACCTTGATCGCAGTCGGTGTCCGACTGGCGCTCTCCGTGCGGGGCCTACGAACCTTGACCGAGAAACGCCACCGTCAAGCCATTACCGACGAGTTGACCGGTCTAGGGAACCGCAGACAACTCTTCAATCTGCTGGATGCCTTCTTCGCCGATTACGCCGACCCGGACACCGTCGATCGCCGCCTTTCGCTGCTCTATGTGGACCTGGATCATTTCAAGGAAATCAACGACGCGTTCGGCCACGGAGCCGGCGACGAGGTGCTTCGACAGTTGGGTCCACGGCTGACCAGTCGCCTGCGAGATGGCGACGTCCTGGTTCGCGTTGGTGGCGATGAACTCGCCGTGCTCATGGTGGACACCGACTCAGAGGACGCCGCAGCCATAGCGCAACGCCTCATCACCGAACTTGACCAGCCATTCGAGCTCGAGACGCTGAGTGTGCGTGTCGGCGCGAGCATCGGGATCGCGAGTGCCCCCACCGATGCGACCAATAGCTTTGCGCTGCTGAGGTGCGCGGACCTCGCTATGTATCGCGCCAAGGTGGGTCCGAGGCCTTACGAGGTATATCGACACGACGTCGACGACGATGGCAACCGGCTGCGCCTTGTGGATGAGTTGCGCGACGCCATTCTGGGTGGTCACCTCGAGGTGCACTACCAACCACAGGTTGATCTCAACACCGGCAAGGTGTCAGCAATGGAAGCTCTCGTGCGTTGGCCGCATCCCCGACTTGGGCTGATCCCGCCGCTCGACTTCATTCCCCTCGCTGAGGAAGCGGGGCTCATGCAGTCGCTGACGGCGCTCGTCCTGGAACGGGCCTTGGAACAGTGCGCCGCCTGGCGCGCCGCCGGTCAGATGATGACGATCTCGGTCAACGTCTCGGCCACCAACGTCCTCGATTCCGGGTTCAGCGAGTCCGTTATGGCGGCGCTCGCACGCCACCGGCTGGCGCCCGCCTCCCTCATCCTTGAGATCACGGAGACCACGATCATTCGGGACTTCGACCTCTGCAAGCTCGTTATTGAACAATTGCGAAAACTCGGACTGGGAGTCTCGATCGACGATTTCGGTGCCGGTGTCACGTCGCTCGCCTACCTCGGCAGCCTCGCCGTCAGCGAACTCAAGCTCGACCGCAGCTTCTTGACACGCCTCGCTACCGGGGACACCGAACGAAATCTCGCTTTGGTTCGCGCGACGATTGCGTTGGGCCACAAGTTGAATATGCGCGTGGTTGCGGAAGGGATCGAGGACCTTGAGGCGCTCAACCTTCTCGCCGCTATTGGCTGCGACCTCGCGCAGGGATACTTCATTAGCAAGCCAATGTCCGCACAGGATCTCGCTCTCCCGTCATCTGGGCTCGACGCAGGTTCGCAGGCCGATACGGCCGTTGCCTAATCGGCGAGTCCGATGGCTTGCCGCGTGCGATCCCCCGGCCTGTCGTATTGGCGGCTACCAAGCACAGCGGCAACGAGGAGCGGCCTGCCATGCGCCGACGCGACGCCCAACGGGCCCCCGGATCAGTCGCCCTGGGTATCCAGGGCGGTGATGCGGATGAGGTTGTACACCGCGCCGGTCATCAGGAACCAGGCTCGGTTGCGCTGCAGACCGACGTAGCGCAGCTTGCGTCCACCGGCGACGAAGTCCGCGCTGCGGGGCCGACCGAGTCATCCCGCTGCCCTTCCCGCAGGACGAATACTTGCCTGGGGAGCTGGGGCATCGACCCGTCGGCAAGTGCGCCGTCTGCGGCCACCGCATCTGCGAAGTCGACGTTGACTGCTCGATGGCCTGGCTCCAGACTGACCCCAGGGTCGGAGGCTCTCAGGCAGGCTGGGGGCCGCTGCGCAGCCGCTTCGAAGGCTGTGGCAGAGTGAAGCGTCGTGTCGGATCCTTCTGGTGTGTTACTTGCACGCTGGGGTGCGCTGCGGCTCTGTTCCTCGCCCATCCGATTCCGCATCACTGGTAGATGACCGCTGTCTGCTTGGCTCACACCGAGGGCGGTGAAGGCTCCACCACGCTCCATTGATCCGCCGCACATCGGTGGGTCGCATCGGCGGGCGTCCTGTTCACGGCGTGCCCTCCGCTGCGCGCTGGCCGGGTTTGGCGCGTCAGTGACCGTTGACACGGTGCGTACAGGGGGCGTAGACCTGAAAGAGTTGCGGCGCCGCGTTCTGAGGCGAGCGCACTCCTCGGCGGCCTGCCAACTCCTGCATTTTGATTGGAGGGACCACTGACCGTGACGATTTCGCGCTGCGCCCTGTCGGCTGGCTCATCGCGGAGCCATCACTCGACCAACACGCCCGACACAGAGGAGACGGCCCAATGCTAGACGTGAACGTTGGTGAAAAGGATTTCGCCAGCTCCGATCTTTCGCGATCGGTTGCCCGTTGGCGTGGGACGAGGGTGGCCCTGAGCGTGACTGCCCTGGTCGGCGCGCTTGCGCTGGGGCTGAGCCCCGGTAGCGCGCGCACCGCGACGCCGTCGAGGCCCTGGCTCGACAAGAGCATGTCAACGCCCGCTCGCGTCAATGCCCTCCTCAACGCCATGACGCTGCCCGAGAAGGTCGGCCAGATGGACCAGCAGTTGGTGGACAACGTTACCGACCCCAACAGCACCACCTGCAGCACCAGCACGTTCGGTATGCCCAATCCGGCGTGCGAGCAGACGTTCTTCGTCGACCAGCATGTCGGCTCCGTGCTGGCCGGGGGTACCGACAACCCGCCCGACACGACCGGTACGGGGGGCATTGGGAATACGGGCTTGGATTGGGCCAACGAATACAACACGATCCAGAGCTACGCCATCGTCCACTCCCGGCTGAATATCCCATTGATCTTCGGCGTCGACGCCGTGCACGGTTTCGGCCATCCCTGGCAGGCGCCGTTGTTCCCGCAGTCGATCGGGATGGGCGCTACGTGGGATCCCGCGCTCGCGCAAGCCGGGGGCGCCACAACGGCCAACGCGCTGCGGGCCACGGGCTGGGTGTGGGACTTCGCGCCCGTTCAGGATCTGTCCCGCGACAACCGGTGGGGACGGACGTATGAGACCTGGGCCGAGGAGCCGGTGCTGTCGGCCGCGATGGGCGGCGCCAATATCCAGGGGCTGCAGACGCCTGGACCGGCGAACTCGCTGACTGTCACGGCCACCGTCAAGCACTTCGCCGGCTACTCGCAATCCGTCAACGGGCACGACCGCAACGAGGCCCTGCTGCCGCTGAGCTACCTCCAGAGCATGATCCTGCCGTCCTACGCGGGTGGCATCGACGCC
>Ga0208849_1000812_pt1 | contig 25845 bp, 34 predicted proteins | sample NGESurdeep072012_10_FD_184470 | JGI IMG/M metagenome (GOLD analysis project Ga0208849, IMG submission 184470) | Arctic peat soil microbial communities from Barrow, Alaska - NGEE Surface sample 53-3 deep-072012 (SPAdes) | ecosystem: Environmental > Terrestrial > Soil > Wetlands > Peat ... | reverse complement strand
TCAAGGCCGGATTTACTCCGGCCGTCACCCCGCGTGATCTCCAAACGCCTCCGGCATGGTGGCCAACAGGTGGGGGTTCCGCGGGGGAGGACTTGTCCTCACCCGCGCCTTGGCCTAGGCCAGCGCGACACCCAGCTCGCGCAGCGATTCCCGCACGAACTCTCGCTCGTTTATCCCCGGGTGGGGAATCTTCAGGTCACGGTCGGACACGTGGTCGTCTCCGAACAAAAGGATGTCGACGTCGATGACTCGCGGTCCCCATCGTCGCGTCGGCTTGCGTCCTCCGTCTCGCTCGACCGCTTTGGCTGCCGACAACAGGCGCCGCGGAGTTTCGTCCCACTCGACCTTCAGCACCTGGTTGAGGAACCTCGGCTGGTCGATGTCTCCCCACGGCTCCGTTTCGATGACGCTGCTTTGACGCAAGATGCGCACGCCCTTTTGACGCAGCCGCCGCCGCGCCGCGCTCAGGTTCCTCAGCCGGTTGCCCAGATTGGTGCCGAGCCCGAGGTAAGCGACTGTGCGTCGTGCCTTCACCGCATCTGATCGGCGACTCGCGCGACACGCGTCATTGCCTCGACGTCGTGCACGCGGACGATGTCCGCGCCGCGCAGCACGGCGGCGGTGACGGTGGCGGCAGTGCCCTCGACTCGCTGGCCGACCGGTAAGTCGAGCAGCTTGCCGATGAACGACTTGCGTGACGTGCCGATCAAAATCGGCAACCCGAGCTCCTTCAGCTCCTCGAGCCTGCGCATCACCACCCAGTTCTGGTCAGCCGTCTTGCCGAAACCGATGCCGGGATCGATGATCACGCGTTCGCGTGGCACACCCGCCGCCACTGCGAGCCTCGCCGACTCGCGAAGAAAGCGCTTGACCTCGTCCATGAGGTCGCCTGCGTACTCGGTGCCGTCCTGGTTGTGCATGACCACGAGAGCGCAGCGGCGTTGCGCGGCCAGGTTGGCGATGGCCGGCGAACGGGTCAATCCCCAGATGTCATTCAGGATCGTGGCGCCCGCAGCCACACCCGCTTCGGCGACCACGAGCTTGTAGGTGTCGACCGAGACGGGCACACCCGAATCGCGCGCCAGGTCCCGCACCACGCTTTCCGTTCTCGAGATCTCCTCGGATGTGGTGATCGGCACGTGTCCCGGCCGAGTGGATTCGCCGCCCACGTCGAGAAAATCAGCCCCTTCGCGCACCATCTGCATCCCTTGCGCAACGGCACCGCCACGGTCGTCGCCGAGGCCGTCGCCGCTGAACGAGTCCGGCGTGATGTTCACGATTCCCATCACATACGTACGGCTGCCCCACTCGAATCGGCGCCCCCCGATGTCGGCGATCACGCGCCGATTATGCTGCCCTTCGAGATGAAGCTCGCTGACATTTCCAGGGGAGTTCCCGGCGCCAGGCTGGAAGGGAACGGCGACGTTGACGTCACCGGGATTGCGTACGACTCACGACGGGTGAACCCGGGCGATCTCTTTGTTGCAATGAGCGGCATCCGGGAAGACGGTCACGTGTTCGCTGTGGACGCAGTCAAGAAGGGCGCGGCGGCAGTGGTTCTCGAACGTTCGGTTCCACTGCCGGCCGGCACGCCCTGGCTGTTGATCCCCTCCACCCGCATCGGTTTGGCGGAGGTCGCTGCCGAGTTCTACGGGCGGCCGTCGCGGCGGCTGAAGCTGGCCGGAATCACGGGGACCGATGGCAAGACGACGACCACGCACATGGCCGAGCACGTACTGCAGGCAAGCGGGATGCGAGCCGGCGCCATGAGCACAGTCGCATTCACGGTGGGCGGCGCGGAAACGGACAACCTGAGTGGTCAGACCACCACGGAAGCGCCTCAGGTCCAGGCGTGGCTGAAGCGGATGGTCGATGCCGGGGTCCAGTGCGCTGTCATCGAAACTACGTCGCACGCGCTCGTGCAGGAGCGGGTGCGTGCATGTGATTTCGACGTCGCCGCCTTCACCAACGTGGGCCACGACCACCTCGACTACCACGCGACGTGGGACGACTATCTGGCGGCGAAGGCGCGCCTCATCGACCTGACCGCCGCCGCGGCGGACAAGGGCATCGAAAAGACCGCGGTGCTCAATCGCGACGATGCGAGCTTCGAGAAGCTGTCGCGCCGTCCGATCGCGCGCCGCTGGTCGTACGGCCTTACCACCGCCGCCGACCTGTATCCGCTCGACCTGAGCGTCAGCGGGTCGGGCTCGCACTTTCGCCTGAACACCCCGGTCGGCGAGACAGAGGTGACGCTGTCCGTGCCCGCGAAGTTCAACATCTACAACGCGTTATGCGCGGCCGGGGTCTGCCTCGCGCTCGGCGTGCCCCTCGACGCGATCGGCACCGGGCTTGCCGGGTTCGAAGGAGTGCGCGGCCGGCTAGAGCCTGTCGACCTGGGTCAGGATTTCAGAGTGTTCATCGACTTTGCGCACTCATCGGGAGCTCTGGCCAGCGCCCTGGCCGAGCTGCGACCGTTCACGCCCGGGCGGCTGATCGTGGTATTCGGATCGACTGCTCGGTCTGACCACGACCGGCCCGGCATGGGTCGCGCGGCGGCAGAGTTCTCGGACTTCTTCATCATCACCACCGACGATCCACTTGGCGAGGACCCTGTCGAGATCGCGCGCGAGGTGCAGTCGGGTGCGGAGGGCAAGGCCCCGGGTCGCGACTACGAGGTCGTGATCGATCGACGCGCCGCGATCCGGCGTGCCATCGAGATCGCACGCCCCGGCGACTGCGTGCTGCTGGCCGGCAAGGGCCACGAACGATCGATGCAGATGGCCGCCGGCTCAGAGCCCTGGGACGAGCGGGCGGAGGCCGAGGCGGCAATAAGGGAGAAGCTGGGGCTGTCGGTTTAGACGGCTGAGCCCGTCTTCACGTCGCTTCCTCCGCCGACCATCCGAACAATCTCCACCACATCGCCATCGCGCAGCGTCGTGGTGGCGTAAGCGTCCCGCTCGATGATCATGCCGTTGTGCTCGACGGCAACAGCGCGAGGGGTGACGCCCAGGATCTCCAGGTAGTCAGTCAGCAGGGTGGGGGCATCGAGCTCGATGCGTTTGCCGTTGACCTGGAGCGCGATCACTGGAAGAGCCGAATGGCGGCGTAGCCGGCGGCGCCGGCCGCGGTGCATTTCTCTATGCGGTCCTCCGTCACGCCACCGATTGCGATGACGGGGATGCCGACGGCGCGGGCCACGGCGGCAAGCGTCTCGACGCCTGCAGGTTGTGCGTCCTTATGGCTCTGGCTCGCCCACACGGGTCCAAAGATGACGAAGTCCGCGCCGTCACGTTCCGCCTGCAACGCACCTTGCATGGAATGGACTGAGCGGCCGATCAAGCGCTGGCCGAGCAGGGTCCGCGCGTCATGAACAGAGATGTCGCCTTCGGGCAGATTGACGCCTGCAGCGCTGCTCGCGAGCACGATGTCGCACCGCGAGCTGATCAGGACAGGCACCGGCGAAGACCCCACCAGCTCCTTCGCGTTGGCCTCGAGCTCACGCGCCGTCATATCGGGTGCTCGGAGCTGCAGGATCGTCGCCCGGGGTGCAGCGCGCAACCCTTCGCTCGCGCTCGCAACGACCGCCATCGCCACCGGGAAAATTAGTTGGGTCGCGAGATGCCCTCGGTGGGTGAGCTCGCGCTGGCGTGGCCGCGCTTCGGGATCCGGCCGGCGATGTAGGCCTTACGCCCGGCCTCCACGCCCTCTTTGATCGCCTCGGCCATGAGGCCTGGGTCGCGCGCGAGCGCCACGGCGGAGTTGACGAGCACGGCGTCGGCGCCAAGCTCCATCGCAAGAGCAGCGTCGGAGGGCGCGCCGATCCCCGCATCGACCACCACCGGAACCGAAGCCTCCTCGACGATGATGCGAATCTGCTCCAGCGTCTGGAGGCCTTGACCCGAGCCGATCGGCGAGCCTAACGGCATCACAGTCACCGTGCCCAGCTCCTCGAGCTTCTTGGCGAGGACCGGGTCCGCGTTGATGTAAGGAAGGACCTTGAATCCTTCCTTCACGAGAATGCGCGCTGCCACCAGCGTCTCCTCCGGATCGGGAAAGAGGTAGCGCGGGTCCGGGATGACCTCGAGCTTCACCCAGTCTGAAAGGCCCATCGACCGTGCAAGTCGAGCGATTCGGACCGCCTCATCTGCAGTACGGCACCCCGCAGTGTTGGGAAGGATGCGGTAACGCTTCCAGTCGATGACGTCGAGGATCGTCTTCTTCTTGGGGTCGTCGAGGTCGAGGCGCCGGAGGGCCACCGTCACCAGCTCGCAGCCGGACGCCTCCAACGCGGCGAGCATTGAGGCGTCATCGGGGTACTTTCCGGTTCCGAGGAAGAGCCGCGAGCGCAGCTCGACTCCGGCGATGACCAGCTTGTCGACGGCGGCAACCGTCTGCATGGGGTCCAGCTTACCGAGTGTTGCGCTCCATAGAGCTCAGGCGCTTAAGGCAGGTCTTGTTGAACGACCAGGGTTTTGTCGCGCCCGTACGTCAGGCGCTTCACTGCCTGAGCGACAGGCAGCCAGACCAGCTTGTCGACCTCGATGCCAGGGCGAAAGCGGCCGCCTCGCACCTCCATCACCCAGTAACACGCAACCTTGTCGCGTCCCCGGCGGTCGACGTATGCGGTGCAGCCAAGCGGCCGAACCAGCTCGCATTTGAAACCCGTCTCCTCGCGAACCTCGCGCAGCGCGCAATCCTCGGGAGTCTCATCAGGCTCAACCTTGCCTTTCGGCAGCGTCCAATCGTCGTAAGCGGGTCGATGAATCACTGCGATCTCGGTCTCGTCGGATGGACCGATCCGGCAGACGACACCGCCCGCTGCCTTGATCACGCTCACATCCGTCACATCCAGGATCTTTGTTGCCAACGTTGCTCCTTCGTCTGCTGAAACGCCGTTCTAGGACGTTGTACTACATCATGAACTCGGACGGGCTGGTGAGAGTTTAGCCGCGAGGGCCCCCATCCTGCCATGAAATTGTGATCAGCCCCGGCCGAGAGTTCTGACGAGCTCGCGAACGCGGCCGTCGATGTCATCGCGAACCTCGCGCACGTTTTCAATTGGCATGTCCCTCGGATCCGGGAGCTCCCAATCGATATAGCGCTTGCCGGGAATCACTGGACACGCATCGCCACAACCCATCGTTACGACAACGTCGGCCCACTGCGCAAGCTCCGTCGTGAGCATCGTGGGCACCTGGGCGCTCACATCCACACCCACCTCTCGCATCGCCGTGACGACCACCGGATGCACATGCTCGACCGGAGACGTGCCGGCGGAACGTGCCTCGTGTGAATTGCCGGCCGCGCGCATGAACAGCGCCCGACTCATCTGCGACCGCCCCGCATTGTGCAGGCAGACGAAAAGCACCCGAGACATGTAGCGCGCTACAGCTGCCCCGCCAAGCGAATCTGCCGGCGTAAGACCCAGCGGCTGCCCAGGTTGATGATGAGCACCATCACAACGAGTACGAGTGCGGCGCCCCATGCAACCTGCTGCAAGTCCTTGTACGGCGTCAGTGCGTCGCGGAACACGACAAGGGGCAGGGAGGCCATCGCCTGTGTGGGATCGAGACTGAAAATCGGATTGCCAAACCCAGTGAACAGAACGGGTGCAGTCTCGCCCGCGGCGCGCGCGACGGCGAGCAACGTGCCGGTGATGACACCGGGCGCAGCGGCCGGCAGGATGAGCTGCAACGAAACGCGCCAGCGCGGCAGGCCAAGCGCGAGGCCTGACTCGCGCAATCCGCGTGGTATCAGCACGACCGCACTCTCGGTCGTGCGAATGACAACCGGCAACATCAAGATCGCCAAAGCCAGAGAGGCCGAAAGCGCCGAAAAGTGTTGCTGCGGGACGACGATCACTGCATAGGCGAAGAGGCCGAGAGCGATGGAGGGTGCACCGACGAGGACATCGCTGGCCAACCGCACCCAGCTCGCCCAACGGGAGACCCCGTACTCGGCGAGGTAGATGCCGCTCAGCACGCCAACGGGAATGGCAGCGAGCGACGCCATGCCGACCATGATGCCGGTGCCCACTATCGCATTGGATACGCCGCCTCCAGGGAACCCTGTGGGCCGTTCAGAGTTGAAGAAGAACTCCGGATGAAGTACCGCCGGCAGGCCTTTGGAGGCGGCGAACCACAGCACGAGCCCGAGCGGTACAAGAGCCAGCCCTGTGAGCGCGTACATGACGGTCAGTGCGGTCCCGCTGCTGAAGCGCCGCCACGCATTGCGGGTCATATGGCCACTCGAGCCTGGGCGGACCGGACCAGAAGCAGCGCCACCACGTTCACGGTGAGAGTGACGAGGATCAAGACGAGCCCCAGCTCGACCAGGGCCGCGGGGTAGACGTCGCCAGTTGCTTCGTTGAACTCATTCGCGATAACGCTTGCCAGCGTGTATGCCGGGCTGAAGATCGAGTACGGGATCTCAAACCGGTTGCCGATCACCATGGTGACGGCGATCGTCTCCGCCAGCGCTCGGCCCACCGCCAGGATGGTGGCTCCGAAGATGCCCGCACGCGCTGCCGGCAGGATCACATGCCAGACCGTCTCCCACCATGTGGCCCCGAGTGCAACTGTCGACTCTCGAAGCCCGCGAGGGACTGCGCGGATAACGTCCCGCGAGACTGCGGTGAGGGTGGGCAGGATCATGATCGCAAGCACAAGAGAGGCCGTGAACAGGCTGCTCTGGCCAGGCGGGCCGCTGAGAAAGCCTATGAATCCCAGGTGCTCGGTAATCGGAATCTCGAGGTGTAGCAATGCCCAGGGCGCCAACACGTAGAGAGCCCAGATCCCGTAGACCACACTCGGAATGGCAGCGAGAAGCTCGATGCCGATGCCCATCGCCGCACGGAGGCCGCGGGCGCCAGGCTCCGCAAGCACGACGGCGACCGCGATGCCGACAGGAAGCGCGATGGCAATGGCGATCGCGCTCGTGACCACCGTGCCGAAGATGGCAGGCAGCGCCCCGAAATTCAGGGTGACCGGGTTCCACTCCGTGCCGATAAGGAAGTTGAGACCGAACCTGGTGATCGCAGGGCGTGCCTGCAGGATCAGGACGGCGACGATGAGGATGAGCGAGGCGGGCGCCGCCCAGCTGACAAACGCCGTGAAGGTTCGGTAACGGTCCGGTGGTTTCGGGAACGCGGCCGGCGGGCCTGCGACCTTATCGACCGCCGCGGCCACGCTACGCCTCATGGCGGGTGGTCGAGATGCCCTCGCCCACTGTCAGCGCTTCGACCAGAGTTGGTTGCCGGTCGAGCCGGTACCCGATGCCTCGCACTGTCACGATCTCAAACGGCGCTCGCGCCTGGAACTTTTCCCGCAGCCAGCGGATGTGGACGTCCACCGTCTTGCGGTCACCGTTGAACTCGCGCCCCCACACGTTCTCGAGCAGGACGTCCCGCGTATGCACCCGGTTGGGGACCGCAAGCAGGTAAGAGAGGAGGTCGAACTCCCGGGCGGTGACCTTGATCTCCTCGCCATTGAGCATTACCCGGCGCGCCGCGCGATCGATGCTGAAGGTTCCGATCGAGTCTTGTTCGGGGATCGACTTGGGCTCGTTGGCTTCGGGTTGGGCGCGTCGTAGCACGGCATTGACACGCGCCAGGACCTCCCGAATCGAGAAGGGCTTGGTGATGTAGTCGTCAGCGCCGAGCTCGAGGCCGACGATCTTGTCAACCTCCGCGTCTTTGGCGGTGATCATGATGATCGGCACACGACTGCTCTTACGAATAGCTCGGCAGAAGTCGAAGCCGCTCATACCTGGGAGCATCAGGTCGAGGAGGATCAGGTCCGGCCGGGAGGTGCGCGCGGTGCGGAGGCCTGAGGCTCCGTCACTCGCCTCCTGTACCGAGAAGCCGGCGGTAGACAGGTTGTACTTGAGCATCTCTCTGATCCCTTCGTCGTCTTCGACCACCAGCACACGGCCCGATCCGCCGTTGTGGGCTGGTCGTGTCATCCGAGCTCGACGACCTGGCCGGTCTCCAGAAAGACGATGTCCTCGGCGACGTTGGTGACGCGGTCTGCGATCCGTTCGAGGTTGTGTGCGACCAACAGCAGGGTCACCGAACGGAGCGCCCCATCTGAATCGGTCGTGCCACTGCCGATCTCAGCCACCAGTTCCTCGAAAACGCGGTGGTACAGGCGGTCGATCTCGTTGTCGCGGCCCGCCACCTCGCGCGCGTGAAGCTCGTTCTCTTCGATGAGCGCTTCAAGGATGTCGTGCACCTGGCCGATCGCGAGTTCGCCCATGAGTCCGAACTCGGCGCGTAGCGGCCGATCCGGTAGCCCGACCAGCGTGCCGGTCATGCGGGCGATCCGCACTGCGTAGTCACCCATTCGCTCGAGCTCCGTGGCGATGTACTGAACGCCCATCAGGTGGCGTAGGTCGCGAGCCACAGGCTGCTGGGTCGATATGACCATGAAGACCTGCTCGCGTATCTGCTTGAGGAGCTCGTTGAGGTACTGGTCCTGCATGCGCACCTTCTCGGCGGCGCCACCGTCACGCCGGCGAAGGGCATCGAGCGCGGCCTCGATCTGTGATTCGACCAGCGTCCCCATGCGAACCAGCGATTCACGTAGGCTCGCGAGATCCTTTTCGAAAGTCAGTCGTGGCATGAGATGACTACCCGAACCGGCCGGTGATGTAGGCCTCTGTGCGCTTGTCCTGCGGTTGGTTGAACAGGTGGGCGGTGGGCGCGAACTCGATCAGCTCGCCGTATCGGTCGTCGGTGTTCATGAGCATGAAGGCTGTGAAGTCCGACACTCGGGCCGCCTGCTGCATGTTGTGCGTGACGATGACGATTGTGTAGTCGTGAGCCAGCTGCACCATGAGGTCCTCAATCTTGAGCGTGGCCACAGGGTCGAGAGCGGAGCAGGGCTCGTCCATGAGGATGACCTCCGGACTGACAGCCAGGCATCGGGCGATGACGAGTCGCTGCTGCTGCCCGCCGGACAATGAGGTGGCCGGCGCATCGAGACGGTCCGAGACCTCGTCCCAAAGCGCTGCCCTCTCGAGGCTTTGCTGCACGATCTCGGAGATCTTTGTCGACTTCCACCCGAGCAGGCGCGGCGCGAACGCGACGTTGTCTCGAATCGACATCGGGAACGGGCTGGGGCGCTGAAATACCATCCCGACCTTCTGGCGAAGCAACAGCAGCTTGGTGGTGGTGAGGATGTCCTCGCCGTCGAGGACCACGGATCCCTTCGCCCGCGCGTCCGGCACGAGGTCGTACATGCGATTGAAGACCCGCAGCAATGTCGTCTTGCCGCAGCCTGACGGTCCGATGATTGCGGTGATGCGCTTCTCGGGGATCTGGAAGGTGATGTCCTTGAGCGCCTGGGTCTTGCCATAGAAGAACGAGAGGCTGTCCACCTGAAATTTGGCGGGCGCCGCGCCGGGCATGGTCCTGAGCTCCGGCCTGCCTATATGGGCCATCGGCTGAATCATGGGCCTGTAGTCCGCCACCCCGTGATCAGGATATCCACCGAATGGTTAAGGGCTGTTTATGCGCTCGTTAAGAGTTTCGGGGGAGGGCGATTGTGAACACCTGTCCGCCGTCGCGTGCCGACTCGGTCCAGATGCGGCCGCCGAGGACTTGCACCAGGTGCTTGGTAATTGCAAGGCCGAGGCCGAATCCGCCGGCCTCGCGCGGGCGTGCGCGATCAACCTTGTAAAACCGCTCGAACACCCTGCTCCAGTGCTCCGGGGAGATCCCGGGGCCGTGGTCCCGAACGCTGAGCCGGATCTCGCTACCGGCGATCTCTCCATGGATGTCGATAGGGGTGCCCGGCGGCGAGAACTTGGCGGCGTTGTCGAGAAGGTTGTCGAACGCCTGGACCAGCTTCGGCCGGTCGCTAGTGATGGTCAGGGCGTCAGGTATGTCGGTGTTCACGGGCCTGTCGATGCCGAGCCGCACCACGCTTTCACGCACGAGCTCGCCAAGGTCGAACTGCGTCGTCTCGACGGCCATGGACTTGGTCTCTATGTCACCCAGCTGGCGGAGGTTGTCGATGATTTTGGTCAGCAGGTCGGCCTCCTTGACGACTCTCGCCGCGAAGCGCTTTCGGTCGGCCAGGGCGGGATCACCAATCAAGCTCTCGGCGGCCAGGCGAAGAGACGTGAGTGGAGTCTTGAGCTCGTGCACGAGGTTGGCGACGAACTCCTGGCGCACCGTCGCAAGGTGGCGCAGCTCGGTGATGTCGGCAAGGAACATCAGTGTTTGGCGCGGGCGCGGGCCCGGTACCAGTGTGCATCGGACGATTCGACGGTGATGGACCAGGTTCACCTCGGTGTGGGTCTCAGCGGCGGCAAGCACGTCGACCAGGCGACCTTCCAGCGTGACTTCTACGAGGCTTGCGGGCAAGCGCGCCGGATCGATCTCGAAGAAGGCACGGGCGGCATCGTTGGCGTCGATCACGCCGCTGCCGGCCTGGATCAGCAAAGCCATTAAGGGCGCGTCTTCGAGAACTTGCGCAAAAGAGTTAACCGGCGGCACGGCAGGCTTCACGTCATCGACGCGGCGCCGTCGATCCCAGATCACCGCCGGAGTATATGAGCGCTCCACATGAGTTGATGCTTAAGGTGCAGTTAACCCCTCCTTAAACGGCGATCCATAACGTGGAGCGCGTCATACATCCGGGTGAGCTAGGAGGGGTTCGATGCTTTCAGTGAGACCTTTGGGGCGAGCGCTGCTCGCCGGGTTGGCAGTCGCAGTCCTCGCCAGTGCTTGCGGTAACACGGGCACAACGACATCCCCTGTCGGTAGCGGGGCGCTGACCGGCACCGGTTCCTCATTTACGGCTCCCTTTTATACCCACGCGTTCGTGGCCTACTCACAGCTGTACCCCCAGGTCACCGTGAACTATCAGGGCCTGGGCTCAGGCGCCGGCATTCAACAATTCATCAAGAAGACTGTCGACTTTGGCGCGAGCGACGTGCCGATGGCCGCCGCTGATATTGCGTCTGCCGGCGGGCAAGACGCCCTGGTCCAGTTTCCAACCACCCTTGGCGTGGTCTCGATTGCGTACAACCTGGCGGGGGTCACCAAGCTCCAATTGGATGGACCCACACTCGCCAACATCTATCTCGGCCACATCAAGAAGTGGAACGACCCAGCACTCATCGCTCTGAATCCGGGCGTGAATCTCCCCAACAGCGCGATCCAGGTGGTTCACCGCTCCGACTCCAGCGGCACGTCCTACATATTCACGGACTACCTGGCGAAAGTGTCGGACGAGTGGAAGACGAAGGTCGGCGTTTCCAAGGCGGTCAGCTGGCCCGCCGGAATCGGCGGCAACGCCAATCAGGGCGTCGCTCAGGCCGTGGTCTCAACCGCGGGGGCCATCGGCTATGTAGAGCTTGCGTACGTCGTGACTGCGAACATGTCCCAGGCTTATCTCAAGAACCAGAACGGCAAGTTCCTACAGGCGACGTTGGATGGAGCAAGTGCGGCCGCGGCTCAGAAGCCGACGCTGAGCGCAACGGACTTCTCGATCACCGACGAGCCTGGCGACACGAGCTATCCGATTGCCGGTTTCACGTGGGCGTTTGTGCGCACATCGATCAGCGACGCCAACAAGGGAAAGGCACTCGCCTACCTGTTCAAGTGGTTGGTGACCGACGGCCAGTCGCAGGCAACTCCACTTCAGTACGCTCCACTGCCCACAGCAGTTCAGAACCTGGCGCTGACGAACCTCAAGCTGATCAAGGCTGGAGGAGCGACCGTACTCAGTTAGACGACAAGCAAAGCGATTCGGCGGCGCGGGTGTTGGGCCCGCGCCGTTTTTCCCTACCGGAGAGGCTTGCGGTTGGGGACGCCCGGGCGCCGCGGATAGATGGCCGGCGTCGGTCGGATCTTCTCGATGACCACGACCGTCCCGGCGCGACGGGCGCCCGATGGCGACGCATGGACCACTCTCAATGAGCCCCCCATGATCTCGATCGCGCGCGCGGCCGCGCTGGTTCCCTCGCTCTCGGTCTTCTGCGCCAGAAGCTTCCCTCCGACCCGAACCAGGCCCAGGCAGAGTTCTGCCAGCACCGGCAGCGGCGCAAGGGCTCTCGCCACGGCGACGTCGAACGCCTCGCGCAGGAGGGGATCGTGTCCGGCGTCCTCTGCTCGCCGCGCCACGACCGTCACGCCGTCCAGGCCGAGCTGCGCGCACGCATGGACGAGGAACGCAGCCTTGTCGTGGTCGGCTTCGATCAGGGTGAGCTCGAGGTCGGGCCGTGCGATCTTGAGCGGAAGCCCGGGCAGTCCTCCGCCGGACCCGACATCCACCACCTTCCGGGCGTCTCCCAGGTGCTCGACTAGCACGAGGCAGTCCTCGATCAATCCGGGATCCGGCCTGGCTACGAGGCCAGGCCACTCCGAGATCATTCTTGCGAGCTCAAGCAGCTTAGAATCGTTCACGAGATGCCCATATACGAGTATCGGTGCGAGAGCTGCTCTGGCAAGTTCGACGTTTTGACTCGGTTCGCCGAAAGGGACCAGGCGCAGGTCTGCCCTTCGTGTGAGTCGATCAAGACCAGTGTGCTTGTCTCGAGCTTCGCCTTCGCGGGCACCGGCGATTCGTCCTCAGCCTTCGAGGCGGGGGGCGGCGAAAGCGCCGGTGGTTGCTGCGGAGGCGGATGCGGCTCCTGCGGCTCCAGCCCCAACTGACGAAGTAGCTTGCTGTACCCGGTGACGTACCGGGTCAATGCCGCCGGCCACATGGAGGTGGGCGGGTGCGACCTCGTCCAGCTGGCCCGCGATCACGGCACCCCCCTCTATGTCTACGACGAGGCGACGGTGCGCCAGCGCAGTGCGGAATACGTAGCTGCCATGGGTCGCGGAGGCCACGTCCTTTACTCGGCCAAGGCGTTTGCATCGCCTCATTTCCTGCGCATCGTCGCAGAGGAGGGGCTGGGCCTCGACGTCGTATCCGCCGGCGAGCTGGACCTCGCCTTGCGTTCGGATTTCCCGCGCGACCGCATTCACTTTCTCGGTAACAACAAGAGTCGCCAGGACGTGGAAGCGGCATATCGCGCCGGCGCCACCATCGTCATCGACGGGTCGCACGAGTTCGATCTCCTGCGCGCCGTCGTCCCAGAGGGCAAGCGGACGCCGGTCATGCTTCGCATATCTCCTGGAGTCAAGCCCGACACGCTCGACCACATCTCGACAGGACAGCTGGATTCGAAGTTCGGTTTCTCGATCGAATCCGGCGCCGCGCGCAAGGCGGTGGAAGAGGCGCTGCGCCATCCACGGCTGGACGTGGTCGGGCTCCACTCGCACATCGGCTCGCAAATCTTCGCCCTCGGCGCCTACCAGAAGGCGATGGAGATCATGCTCGACCTCTTGGTCGAGCTTCGCGATGAGCTGAAGTTCGAGCCGCAAAAGCTGGGAGCGGGCGGCGGCCTCGGTATCGCTTACACACGCAACGACGATCCGCCGACGCCGCGTGATTTCGTCGAGACGGTGCGACATGCGCTCGAATCGGGATGTGCGGCGCGCGGCCTCAAGGTCCCGGAGCTGGTCGTCGAGCCGGGCCGATCGATCGCCGGGCCAGCGGGCGTTGCGTTGTACACCGTGGGCTCGATCAAGGACATCCCGGGCGTGCGCCGTTACGTCGCCGTCGATGGGGGCATGGGTGACAACATCCGCCCCAAGCTGTACGGCGCGCGCTACGAGGCTGTGCTGGCGTCTGCGCCTGATCGAGCGCCTGCAGGCAAGGTGACGATCGCAGGTAAGTACTGCGAGTCGACCGACATTCTGATCACCGACATAGAGATGCCGGAGCTCAAGTCAGGCGACATTCTGTGCGTGCCTGCCGCGGGCGCTTACTGCCTGGCAATGGCAAGCAACTACAACGGCATGCCGCGCCCGAAAGTTCTGATGGTCCGAGATGGGGAGGCCAGGGTCATGCGCCGCCGGGAAACGCTGGCCGACCTGGTCGCGGCCGAGGTCTTCTAGCCGCGGGCTAACTCAGTACGACCAAGGGCTTTGCCCCGCATTGGCTGCTCGTCGGCTGAACCGTCGATCCGCTGTAAATACAGGCCACGATCTCGGCCTTGCCGGGTTTCAAAGACGCTGGCATCCTGACCCTGACCACGAAGGTGCCGTCCGAGGCAACGCTGACGGGAGCGCTCACGAGCGTGTGCGACACCGCGGCCTGATAGATCACCAGTGTCGCGGGCTTGCTGGGGTCGAAGTGGTGTCCTGAAATGGTCAAGGGCCCGCCGATCTTGACCACGGCTGTCGATAGCAAGATGGAAGGGCGCGCCGCCACTGGCGTCGCTGTCGGGCTAGGTGACGGGAGGGCGAGTGGCGCGGTAACGACGATTGTCGTTTGAGCGTGGCACGTGCCGCTCCAACAGATGCTCACCGTGTGATCGCCGATCCCGGCGTCAACCGGCACCGTTATCTGCACGCTGGCGTTGCCGCTGCCGTCGGCGGTGAACGGAAACGTGTGCAGCACGCTGCGCAGCTGAATCTCGCCGTTCTGGTTCGCCGGCAGGTGGCTGGCGGTCACCGTCAGTGTGTCGCCGGCATGAACAGTTGAGGACGAGAGACCCAGCGCCGGAGCGGCTGAGGCTCTAAGCACAAAGCCGACGATGCCGACGATGAGGGCGGCGAGCGCGAGGACTGCGATCGCGGCGATCACGAAACGCCGCATTCGTGCCTCCCTTCGGGCGGCGACATCGCCTCCGCCAAGCCAAACAGGGCTGGGAATCGTTGGCGGAGGCGGCGCGAACAGCGGCGTGCCGACGCTGCTCTCCGCAGGCGGCGCGATTGCGATCGTCCGCTCGACAGCGGCGGGGATCTTGGCCCCCATTGCTGTGGCAAGGGCGTTGACAAAGGCCTCGCATGTCGCCCAGCGCGATCGAGGCTCCTTGGCCAGCCCGCGCATGATGACGGCATCCACGCTCTGGTTCAGAGTTGAGTTCAGAGAGCTGGGAACCATAGGGTCCTGGTGGACGTGCGCGTACAGCAGCTCGAGGACGCCCAGACCCTGAAAAGGGATTGCTCCAGTGAGCATCTCGTAGGCGATCGTCGCCAACGAGTAGCGATCCGCGGCAGGACCAACTTGCTGCCCGGTCACCTGCTCCGGCGCCATGTAAGCCGGCGTGCCTGTGGTGACGCCAGTCATCGACTTCACCGATGAGCCCTGCAGCATCTTGGCCAGTCCGAAGTCCGCGAGGACCGGGGTTTCGTCCCTTTCCAGAAGCACATTGGCGGGCTTCACGTCCCGGTGGACGATGCCCTGCGAGTGCGCGTAGTCGAGACCGGCGCCGATGCCGCGGAGGAACCTCAAAGCCGTGCCCCGGTCCAATGGCCCCTGGGTCATCCTCCCGGCCAGATTGCCCCCGGGGACGAACTCGACGATCATGTACGGCGTCCCCTCGTACTCGCCGAAATCGAAGACGTTGAGGATGTTGGGGTGGCGCATTCGCGCAATCGCCTGGGCCTCGTGCCGGAAGCGCGAAATGGAGTCCTTGTCGGGCGATATCGCGTGCATGACCTTGACGGCACCGGTGCGCGCGAGCTGCTCGTGGTAGGCGCGATAAACATTGCCCATGGCGCCCTCGCCTATGAGCTCCAGGACCTCGTACTGCCCTAACTTTGTTCCTGGCTCGATCGGCACGAGGCCTGATTATGCGGTTCGGTACCTACTGCCGACGCTGTTTAACGCTCTGCCTTCCACCCACCGTGACCGCCTCTGCGTACAGCCACGACGCCGCCAAGGATCGAGACGGCGATCTCGGCCGGAGTCCTCGCGCCAATGTCCAGGCCGACGGGGCTCTGGATCCGCGAGATGACATCCTCGGGCACACCCTTCGCGCGCAGGGCTTCGAGGTGATGGCCGGTGTGGCGGCGGCTGCCGACCAGCCCGATGAACCGAGGATCGTGGAGTAGAAGGGCCTCGAGGGCTTGCACCAGATCGGGTGCGTCGTGGTCGGTGTGCACCGCGTAAACCTCGGAACCCAGCGACGCGGGGAGGTCGTCAAGCGAGCCGACCGCCTTGGGCCAGTCCGCGCCTGAGAGTCGCTCGTGCCGAGTTTCGACCAGCACGGTTCGAAAACCAACCTCGGGCGCTATACGCAACAGGGACCTCGCCACCGGCGTCGCGGCGAAGACCACCAACGTCGGGGCTGGAGCATGAGGCTCGATGTAGGCCTCGATCGAGCCCAGCTCATGCCGGTAGGTGCGCAGGACCGGAGCCCCGGCCTCGGCGATGCCATCGGCATCGCCCAGGGCAGCGGCGTCGAACTCGCTGCAGCCCAGGGTCCCGGCGAGCGTCGCTGTCCTTGAGAGCAGAAGCTTGGCGCCGGGTTGAGACGGCGGCGCACCGTCAAGCTTGATGACGGTTGCCAGCAGCACCTCCTCCCCCAGGGAGATTCGGCGCGCCAGCTCCTCCTCGACGCTAGGCACTGACGCCTGAACGGGTGAGCACTGTAGAGATGATCGCCTGCGCGCGCGAGATCTCGTCCTCGGTGGTGGCATAGCCGGTCGTCAGCCGCAAGCTGCCCAGAGCTTCGTCCAGCCCGAGGCCCATCGCGAGCAGGACGTGTGATGGATCGAGCGAACCAGATGCGCACGCGGAGCCGCTCGATGCTGCAACTCCTGCAATGTCGAGAGCCAGCAGGACGTCCTCACCCCGTCGGTCTGCAAACGAGCATGTGGCGAAGTTCGGCAGCCGCTGCCCGCCACCTATCAGGCGACCACCCATCTCTTGCAGGAGCTCGCGCAGCCTGGCAGCCTGCGAGCCGGCAGCTCGCGCTCGCGCGTCGCGGTCGCGAACGCAGAGGCTCAGCGCAGCCGCGATGGCGACCCCCGCGGATACGTCCTCGAAGCCGGCGCGCCGGCCCCATTCCTGCGGACCCCCGTAAAGCAACGGCTCCAGGCGCACGCCATCTCTCACGAACAGGATCCCGCCCCTACCGGCCCCGAGCTTGTGCCCGCTGAACGAAACAAGGTCGGCGCCCGGCGGGACCGGGATCCACCTGGGCCCTGCGCAGGCATCGACATGCACCAGCGCCCCCACCTCGTGCGCTCGAGCAATCACCTCTGACACTGGCTGGATGGTCCCGAGCTCATTGTTGGCGAGCCCGATCGAGACGAGTGCCGCACCGGGCGGGATGGAGTCTGCATCCGCCCGCGCGGAGCCGTCGACCCCGGCGATCTCGACTGAGTGCCCCTCGGAGTCGAGCCGTCTGACCGCGCCGAGCACTGCCTGGTGCTCGGCTGCCCAGGTCACGATGAGACCGCCTTTGGGTAGGCGGCGAGCAGCGCCGAAAAGCGCCAGGTTGATGGACTCGGTCCCGGACGACGTGAACGTGATCTCGGTACGGTCGGCGTCCAGCGCGTCAGCGGCGCTGTCGCGCGCCCGATCCAGCGCGGTGCGAGCGGAGCGACCCTCGGCGTGAAGGCTTGACGGGTTGGCGGAGGACAGCTCGCGCAGCGCAGCCGCGACTTCGCTCAGAACTGGCGCGGAGCCGGCGTCGTCGAGGTAAATGCGGCTCATGCTCTGGGTGCGCGCAACGCTGCGCTTACGAGCTAGCCGCGGCTGTGGTCGGGCTGTTGGATTAGCTCCGTCAGGGTGCCCTGGAAGCTCTTGAGCATGAGATGAAGGTCGATGATCTCGTCGACGCTGATCGGCTCGCGAGCCTCCACTGGCTCCGTCGCGCTGTCCGTCTCGATGCTGTCGATATCCTCGACAGCGCCGCCTGCTATCGCGAGCACCACGATGAAGGTCACCTGGCACTGCGCGCACGTGACTTGAAGGTGGAAACGCTCCTCCTCGTGGCTGAGGACCTGGACACCGCAACCCTTGAGGCTGCGCCCGCACACCGGGCAGTTGTAGAACCGCGCACGGTCGCGGATGAACTCGATGATGCTCATCGCAAATCCATCTTACGCCGCTAGCGCTTGCCCTCGATGCAGGTGCACCCGTGAGGGCCGGCCTCTGCGGCGTGGACGGTGCCGGCCGGCAGAACCATCCGATCCCCAGCCGTCAAATCCAGGCGCTGGTCAGGACCTTCGAGCACGAAGGTGATTGAGCCGTCCACGCAGTACAGCACCTTCTCGTAGCCATGGCTGTGGGGCGCGTACCTGTCACCCGGACCGTTCGACCACGAGTAACAATCGCTCGCCTCCGTACGTAGCCTGGTCATCAGGTCCTCGGAGGTGGCCACGGGCACGATTCTAAGATGGCGATGATGAAGCCTCGATTCCTCGCCGATTGCAACGTTGGGCGCCTTGCGCGCTGGCTGCGCGCACTGGGGTATGACGCCTCGTATCACACGCGCATCGGCGACGCCGAGCTGGTGCGCGAGGCGGCAGCCGAAAGCCGGGTGGTGCTCACCCGCGATCGGGATCTGACCAAACGGCGGGTAATCCAGAGCGGGGTGGTTCGCGCCATTCTGATTCGCGATGACGATGTCACCAAGCAGCTCCGCCAGGTCTTCGCCGAGCTCGGCCTCGAGTTGAAAGAGGCGCTCACGCGCTGCATCGAATGCAACTCCGAGCTGCAGCCCCGCGTCCCTTCAACCGTCGCCGAGCGCGTCCCGCCCTATGTGCGCATGACGCAGTCGCGCTACTCCGAATGTCCTGACTGCGGCCGCATCTACTGGGCGGGAACCCACTGGCAGCGTATGCGCGAGGTGCTTGCCGGGCTATGAGAGACATCCTTCGACGGCTGCTTGCCGGCGAGCTTAGCGAGGATGAGGCGGTGGCGCAGCTGCGAACATTGCAGCTGGAGGAGCTTGGTGGACGCGCGAGGCTCGACCTCGGGCGTTTCCTGCGCCGTGGGCTTCCGGAGGTCGTTCTCGCCAGCGGCAAGTCTCCCGACGATGCGGCTCGACTGGCCGTGGCCATGGCCGAGCGCCAGGGCCAGGGACTGATCAGCCGCATGTCCGATGCGCATCGAGCGGCGATTGCGAACGCTGCCTCTGCGGCGGGAATGCAGGTGGTCGAATACTCGGACTCGGCTCGAGTCATTCGTCGCGGGTTCACCGCCGAGCCGGTGTCGGGAAAAGTCGGCCTGCTCACCGCAGGCACCTCCGATGTGCGCGTGGCGGATGAGGCCAGGATGGTCATTGAGTCTTGTGGGCTGGAAGCGCGGCTGGAAGCTGACCTGGGCGTGGCGGGCCTTCACCGGTTTGTCGGTCCGCTGGCATCCACGCTCGAGTGGGGCGCCGATGTCGTCATCGTCGCGGCGGGCATGGATGGCGTGCTGCCCGGCCTCGTCGGCGGTCTCATCGACGTCCCGGTGATCGGACTACCCGTGTCGACGGGCTACGGTCGCGGCGGCGCGGGTGAGGCAGCGCTAAACACGATGCTTCAGTCGTGCTCGACCGGGCTGGTCGTTGTCAACATCGACAACGGGGTCGGCGCTGGTGCTGCAGCGGTGCTGATCGCTCAGCGCCGTTTGCGCGGGCGCAGCCAGGCCACGATCGCAAACACGATCGCGCCGAGGATCAGCAAGCCGAAAAAGATCGGGAACGCTGCGCGGGACAAATCAGCGCCGGTGACAAGACCGAACGACAGGGCCGCCACCAGCACCACCAAACCGACGCACGCCAGCAGCCACGGGAAGCCGCGGCGCCGGCGGCCGTAGAAGAACAGCCACAGCGCGCTCGGTCGTTTCTTCGGCTCGCTCACAGCAATGCCGGCAGCTCGGCCAGCGATGCGATGGTCGGAATACCTGCCGGTGGAATTTCCGCCGCATGCGCTGTGCAGATGACCGCACGCATGCCGACTGCGCGCGGCCCTTCGTAATCCTCTCGCACGCGATCGCCGACGAACAGCGCCCTCTCGGCGGCTGCGCCGACCGAGGCCAGCGCCGCGCGGTAGATCCCAGGCGCCGGTTTGCGACGGCCGAACTGGCTGGAGAAAAGCACCGAATCCACCAATCCTCCGAGTCCATTCGAGGCCACCTGCCGCAGCATCATGTCGGGCGGGAACGGCGCATTCGAGCACACCACTCGCTTGATGCCCTGCTCGCCGAGCCACGACAGAAGCTGCAAGGCGTCGGGATCCACGCGCACTGCCCGGTCCCAGCACAGCTGCTCCTGATCCAGGATCTCGTGCAGTAGATCGTCTGGCAGATCGAACCCCGCCCGGTGCCAGGTGGCCCTGTAAACGTCCTCGTACGACACCTCGTCCTCACCTGGGGTCTCGACATGCTCCTCGAGCGGTATCAGCACGTCGCGCATGAGCGCGTCAGCGGTCGGCGCGGTGACTCCCAGTGCATCCTCAATGCGCGGAAGGAAACGCTCTAGCACGGCGAGGAGGTCTTCGGTCGGGTAGTCGAAGGTGACCAGCGTGCGGCCGTAGTCGAACAGCACTGCGTCAACACCCGGCATCCGCATATCCTGAGCGCGTGGCGAGAGCGAAACGGTTGACCCATCTGGACGAGCGCGGCGCGGCGCGAATGGTTGACGTCGCCGACAAGCCCGCGACCCTGCGTGAGGCGCTGGCCGAGTGCATCGTGCGAATGGCGCCGGACACCCTGCGGGCGGTCCAAGGCGGCACCGCCGCCAAGGGTGATGCGATCCAGGTCGCGCGGGTGGCGGGAATCATGGCGGCCAAGCGCACCTCAGAGCTCATCCCGCTCTGCCACCCGCTGCCCCTGACCAGCGTAACGCTGGATTTCGAGTTCGTACCCCGGGCTGTTCGTGTGCTCGCAAGAGCCCGGGTGGTCGGCCAGACCGGCGTCGAGATGGAGGCGCTCACCGCCGCGGCCGTGGCCGGCCTGACCCTCATCGACATGACGAAAGGCATCGAGCGCGGCGTGTCGATCGAATCGGTCAGGTTGCTCGAGAAGTCGGGTGGCCGCTCCGGCTCTTGGAAGCGAGCCACCGCAAAAACCGCACGTTGAGCAGGGCCCACGTGATCACCATCAGCGACGGGGTCTTTCATGGCCACCGTGAAGACACGAGCGGTCCTGGGCTGATCAGCCTGTTGCGGGCGGGCGGGTTCGAGATCGGCGACCCCGAGGTCGTTCCTGATGAGATGGAGCGAATTGCGGAAGCGATCGAGACGGCGATTACCCGGGGGGCCGCCGTCGTCGTGACCACCGGCGGAACCGGCCTCGGACCCCGCGATGTCACGCCGCAGGCGACGGCATCGCTGATCGACTATGAGGTGCCGGGAATCGCGGAGGAGATGCGGCGCGCCGGCCTGGTGAGCACCCCGATGGCGGCACTGTCGCGATCGTTGGCCGGCGTACGCGGGCAGACTCTGATCATCAATGTGCCGGGCAGCTTCAAGGGGGCCACGGAGTCGCTCGAAGCGGTGATGCCGATGCTCAGCCATGCGGTGAACCTGCTGCATGGCGAGACCGCGCATTGAAGGACAGGGGGGTGCGCCGGGCGCTGGCTCTGCCAGGGCCCCGCGCCCTCAGGGGGGACGCCCCCCTCAAGCTTCAATGAACCTGAACGCGGACCTCGGTGAGGGCGCGGGCGAAGATGAGGCAATTCTCGGTTTCGTGGACAGCGCCAACGTGGCGTGCGGGGCCCATGCGGGTTCGATCTCGACAGCGATCGCAACGGCGTTGCGCTGCCGGCAGCTTGGAGTCGAGGTCGGAGCTCATCCGGGATACGACGATCACGCGAGATTTGGCCGCGTGGAGATCGCGCTCTCTCCAGCCGAGATCGAAGCCCTTGTTGCCTATCAGGTTGCCGGGCTGGCGGCGGTGGTCCCAATCGCTTACGTGAAGGCACATGGCGCGCTCTATCACCGATGCCAGAGCGATCCTGCCGCCGCCGACGCGGTGGCGCGTGTCGCCAAGGCACATGGCGTGGGCCTGCTCGGACAGCCTGATTTCGAGATCCTCGCGGCGGCCGGCCGCGCGGGCATACCCGGCTATCGCGAGGGATACGCGGACCGGCTGATGATGCCTGACGGCAGCCTTGCGCCGCGTACGCATCCGGGCGCTCTGCTGGATCCGGTCGCGGCCGCGAGACAGGCTGTTCACCTCGCGCGGTCGGGGCGCTACGACACCATCTGCATCCACGGCGACACCAAGGGCGCCGCCGCCACCGCAGCAGCTGTCCGGGCGGCGCTGCGCGACGCGGGGGTGGAAACGCAGGCGCTGGCCCAGAGGTGAGGGCCGCCGGCGCGATCATCGGCCAGCTGCACGAGCTCGCGGAGCTGAGCGAGCTCGAAGCATTGCTCGCGGCGATCTGGGAGAGGCCTGACGAGCCGCCGATCAATGCCGACCTGCTCAGAGCGCTGGCTCACTCGGGTAACTATGTCGCCGGCGCGCGCATCGACGGCCGCATGGTCGGCGGCCTGCTGGGATGGCTGGGAGCGAGGGCCGCGAACGAGCTTCACATGCACTCGCACATCCTTGGCGTCATCGCGGACAAGCAGGTTGCGGGCGTTGGGTTCGCCCTCAAGCAGGATCAGCGCCGCTGGTGCCTCGAGCGCGGAATCACGACCGTCGAGTGGACGACCGATCCCCTGGTTCGCCGCAACGCCTATTTCAACCTGACCAAGCTCGGAGCCACGGCGAGCGAGTACCTGGTCAATTTCTACGGCGCGATGACGGATGGCCTCAACGCAGGCGAAGAGTCCGACCGGCTTCTGATCAGATGGGAGCTCAACAGTCCACACGCCAGTGCGGCAGCCGATGTTGGTGCTGCGGAGCCCGATCTCGAAGGCCTGGTCCGCGAAGGCGCTGGTGCCGTACTTTCGGTCGGTCCGGCGAGTGAGCCCGTAGTTGGCCAGGTATCGAGCGCGCGCGTCCTTATATGTCAGGTGCCAGAGGACATCGTCGCCATGAGGCATGCAGCGCCCGCGATTGCGCGCTCGTGGAGGCTTGCTTTGCGAGGAGTGCTGCAGGACGCCTTCGCAGCGGGATACGGCCTGACTGGGGCGACACGGACCGGCTGGTATGTGTTGGAAAGCCTCAGGCCCGAATAAACTCACTCTATGCTCGCGGTTGGTGACAGGGCGCCCGACTTCAAGCTGCCGACCACCGGCGGCCATGAGCTCACCCTCGCCGAGGCGCTCGAGAAGCACAAAGCGCTCGTCTTCCTTTTCTATGTGCTGGACTTCACAGGTGGTTGAAGGACCGAGCTGACCGAGTTTCGGTCCAGGCACGAACAGGCGGTAGGAGACGGGATCGGCATCTACGCGATCAGCGTCGACTCGGTGTTTTCGCACGAGGCCTTCGCCAAGGAGCTCGGTGGGATTCCATACGAGCTGATTGCCGACTTCGAGCGCACGATGGTCAGCGACTACGGCGTGCGGCGGGATGACGTTGCCGGTTACAAGGGCATGGCCAAGCGCACCGTCTACGTGATCGACCACGCGGGCGTCGTTCGCTGGGCCTGGGAGCGCTCGAAGGATGAGCCGCTGCCCGACTACGACCTGGTGCTCGCCGAGGCCAAAAAAGCCGCGGACTCTTAGCGGGCACCTTCCCGAAGCGTTTCGAGTGCGCCGGCCAGCGCCCTGCGCATGGTCTGCGCTCGCTCGACTGTGATGTCAGCCAGCCGCAGCTCGTCGCCCGGCAGGAGCTGCGCAGCGATCGGAAGCGATGCGCTCACGACGGTGGCCACCACCGGGTAGCCGCCAGCGGTCTGATGATCGGCCATCAGCAGGATCGGCTGCCCGCTCGATGGCATCTGCACTGCCCCTGCCACGAGCCCAAACGACAGAAGCTCGTCGCCGGTCGCGATGAGCTGCGGACCCTCGAGGCGATATCCCATGCGGTCGGAATCGCGGCCCACCCTGTAGGTCGCCTGGAACAGGAGGCGGCGACCGTCCGGATCGAGCCGTTTCAGGTGTGGTCCGGCGACGGCGTGCAGCGTGTGGTCGCCGTACTCAGGGCGCAGCTGTTCCGGCATACGCCGCCCGGCGACTCCCGGCTTTCTCGCTTCTCCCGCGACCCTCAAGGTGTCGCCCGCCTTAAGCGGCCGGCCCTCCCTCCCGCCTCTCCCGGCTAAGAGGTTGGTGGACAGGGAGCCCAACCAGCGGTCAGCCTCAAAGCCGCCTGCGACAGCGATGTACATTCGCGCGCCATTGCGCCTGCCGGCGAACGTCAATCTGTCGCCCGGCCCAAGGAAGAGGCTGGTCCACGGCGACACCGGGGCCCCGTTCACACGCGGATCGAAGTCGGCGCCCGCGATCGCGATCAAACACGTGTGCTCGGCCACGAGCGCCGGCCCGGTAAGCGTGCATTCGAGCGTGGCGAGGCCGGGGTCGTTGCCCACGAGAAGATTCGCGGCCGAGTGGGCGAATCGATCCATGGCTCCACCCGCCTGAACGCCTGCACTCACGGCGTTGAGACGTCCCAGGTCCTGCACCGTTGTCAGGACTCCAGTGCTCTCCACGAGGAGGGTCGGAATCACGACTGCGCTGAAAAGAACTTCACGCGGTCGCCGGCGCGAAAGAGGCAAGGCGGGTCGGAGTCAGGCAAGAAGAGCTTGACGCTCGTCCGCCCAATGAGATGCCAGCCGCCAGGGGTGGGCAGCGGATAGATGCCCGTTTGGCGGCCGGCCATTGCCACCGAACCGGCGGGGACCAGGGTCCGAGGCACGGCGCGGCGCGGCAGCACCAGCTCTTTGGGGAGAGGCCCGAGGTAAGCCCATCCGGGCACGAAGCCGACCAGGAACACTCGGTAGATCGGCCGTGAGTGGAGCTCAATGATCTTCTCGCGGGTCAGCTGGAGCCTCTCACCCACGGCCGCGATATCGGGCCCGTCGTAGTTGACGGGGATCCTGTGCAGCCGTCCTGGCTCCGTCATTGGCGGGCGCTTGGCTGCCAGTCTCTTGATCGCGGCAGAGAGCGAGTCATGCGTCGCCAGCTCTGGATCGAATTGGACGGTCACGCTGGCGTAGCCCGCGATCGCCTGGCGCACATCGCGGCGCTTCTTCAACGCGGCCGCCAGCGCGATCGCGCGCGTGTTGACAGCCGTGTCGAGCCGAGTGCTCAGCTCAGCCAGTAACGCTGTGTCGCCCAGCGGCGATATCCGCATCTCTAGATCCGCGGGCCGGGCGCGCTGTGAAGGGCGGCGCTGGCATGCGCGCTGACGAGGATCGCGTAGAAGATGCCGGGCACGATGCCCACGCACAGGAGTCCTACACAAGCCACGCCCACTGCCCACGCGGTGACGATTGCAGCGGCCGCGAGATTCCAGGTGGCGAAGTCGCGTGCGACGCTTCGAAGCGTGGCCGGTACATCGAAGAGGTCACCGGGCCGGCCGCTCAGTGCAAAGCGGTTGGTTGCGTGTGGCATCAGCAGGAGCATGACAAGCCCCCACGGCAGCGCGAGGATGAAGCCTGCGGCGAGCTCAGCATAGAGCCGCGACAGGTTGGGGTCGCTGACGCGCCAGAGATGGGCGCTGTCGATCAGCGTCGACAACGGCCCTAGCGCGAGCGCGAACGGGGCTGCGACGAGCGCAATGGCCAGCGCGACCCAGAGTCCGTCAACGAGGAGCCGTCGCGATGGTCTCCACGGAGGGAGCCCGGCGCCAGGATCCGTCGAAGCCGAACGGGTGGCAGCCACGGCATAGCCGAGAAGCGGTACGAACGCAATTGGCAGCAGGACGACCATCGCGAGGCCGACCAGCCACCGGGACCGCCACTCGCCTCGAAACGGCCAGGCGAACGACGCCGCAACGAGGTTCACGAGGCAACCTTAAGGTGCGCTTCCCAAATCGATCAGGCCGCGGCGCGCAGCAGCGATCACGGCCTGAAGCATGGTGTGGACCTGCAGCTTCTCGATCACATGCCTCACATGCCATTCAACTGTGTGCTGCGCGATGCCGAGGCGGCGCGACATGGCGACGGTGTTGAGACCCTCGGCCATCAGGACCAGAACCTCCATTTCCCTGGCGGTGAACCGTG
>Ga0208849_1000811_pt1 | contig 25856 bp, 22 predicted proteins | sample NGESurdeep072012_10_FD_184470 | JGI IMG/M metagenome (GOLD analysis project Ga0208849, IMG submission 184470) | Arctic peat soil microbial communities from Barrow, Alaska - NGEE Surface sample 53-3 deep-072012 (SPAdes) | ecosystem: Environmental > Terrestrial > Soil > Wetlands > Peat ... | reverse complement strand
AGTGGGACTTGAACCCACACACCCTCTCGAGTAAAGGCTTTTGAGGCCTCCGCGTCTGCCGATTCCGCCATCCGGGCTGCGGCGACCACGGTAGCAGCAGTTCTAAGGTGGCACCGATGATCGTCACGCTGTACCGACAAAACGCCGTTCTCGCACAGCCCATTCGCGCGAGCGAGCAAGAACACCACGAGCGGTCTCGACTTTTTTTAGGTGTTGAACACGGCGGCGTGATGGGTTATGGCGAAGTCGCGCCTCAGCCTCACGAACTCAATGGTGATCCGGGTTTTGACGAAGTCGTCGGGGCCGTACGAGGTGCCTTGTTGCGACTTGAGGGTGTGGTGGCTCGTGAAGGCGAACTACCGTCCTGGCGTCGCGTGGCTCGATTCAGCTCAGGTTCGCCTAGGGAGAACGTCGCGACAGCGCTCGTGGAAATGGCGCTGCTCGATCGAGAACTTCGAGCGTCGTCTCGTTTAATCGTCGAACTTTGGCCGAGACTATTTGAGACGCCGACACAGGCGACGGTGTCTCTACTCGACGATGCGCCCTGGCGAGTTGACAGTTCGGCGCGGCGAGTTCGCGTGAAGTGCGCGCCAGGCGACTTGACGGACGGTGCACTCGAGCGACTGGAAAGGTTGAGCGTTCCAGTGATCGTGGACTATAACTGTTCGGCGACCTCGGACGGCGAAGTACTAACGCAGCTGGAGTTGATTCGCCGCGTTGCCACCGTTGCCGCAATCGAACAGCCCTACAAGGTTGGAAATTTTATCGACCACGCGCGCCTCGCGGCACTCATTGACGTTCCCGTGAGCATCGACGAGGGCCTTCGATCAGCGCGCGACCTTACTCATATCGTGAACTGCGCCGCCGCCTCGATGATCTGTGTGAAGCCCGCGCGCGTTGGCGGACTCGCGAATGCTCGCACGTTGATCGACAGGGCGCGCGATCTCGGCATTGCGGCCTACGTTGGGGGCTTCTTTGAATCGCCGTTTGCTCGAAGCGTTCATCGCTCACTGGCCGAGAGTTGCGTCAACGAACCGAGCGATTTGAGCGTCGTCGACGTTAGGCGAAACGACGAGGTCGAATCGACCCCCGTCAACCTGAGTTTTGGCATTGAACCCGCGGGCGTGATGTTGGCCAGCGCTCAGCGCCTATCGGTACTCTCAGTAAGTGAGTCGTAGACTAACTACATGAGTTCTCGACTTATAAAGCGCCGTCTTGAAGACGTTCAACGTCAACTCTCTCAAGCCCGCGAGAGCCTGGCGGTACTGGAAGAACAGGTGGCTGTGTGGAACGACGCCCTCGATGACGCCCGGATTCGTGCCTTGGTATCCGAGACACCGCTTCAGTCCAAGGAATACGATGAACTCTCGCGTCACGTCGTTGTCGCCAACACCGAAATGGCCCGCCGGGCCCACGAGGTGAGTGAACTGGTCACGTCGCGAGACGCACTTCTACACGAATGGACACCGAAGGATGAGCATGGATAAGCGTGTTGTCATCGCTGACGACGAGTCAATCATCCGTCTCGACCTCAAGGAGATTCTCGAGGGCGATGGATACTTGGTCGTGGGTGAGGCCGCGCGAGGTGACGACGCGCTCGCCATGATTAAGGAGCACGAACCCGACTTGGCGTTGCTTGACGTGAAGATGCCCGGCCTCGACGGCATTGAAGTAGCGCGGCACTTGATTGGATCCAAGACCGTGGTCGTCTTGCTCACCGCGTTTAGTCAGCGCACGCTCATTGAGAGTGCCCGCGACGCGGGTGTCGCGGCCTATCTCGTAAAGCCTTTTCGAAGCAGTGAGATACTGCCCAAGTTGGCCGCGATACTCAATCCCGCCGCCAGTGAACCGCTGGCAACTGCTGAGGTCGCTAACGCCGACGACAAGATCGAAACGCGTGAGATCGTCCAGCGCGCGAAAGAGTTACTCATGGCCGAACGTGGCCTCGACGAACCGGCGGCCTTTGAAGTCATTCAACAGTCCGCCATGCGCGCACGCACCAGAATGCGTGACGTCGCGCAGCAGATTTTGAAGGGCGAGTTCGTTGGCTGACAAGGTGAACGACCAACGGCCGCTGTTGCTGTTGGACGGGATGTCCTTAGCCTTTCGCGCCTTCTTCGCTCTCCCCACCGATATCCAGACCTCGTCAGGTCTCGTTACCAACGCTCTGCACGGCTTTGCCTCAATGCTGGTGTCACTGATTGGCTCTCAGAACCCGCGCGCGATGGCCGTGGCCTTTGACCTCACGGGCGGTACGTTTCGCGACGCCTTGACCGAGGACTACAAGGGAGGCCGTGCCGAAACGCCGACCGAACTCGAGCCGCAGTTCGATCTCATTCGCACGATGTGCGAAACGCTCCACATCCCCGTGCTGGGCGTGCAGAATTTTGAAGCGGACGACGTTTTGGCCACGCTCGCGACGTGGGGACGTGACTCCAAAATTCCAGTCGTCGTTGTCTCGGGTGATCGCGACACGTTTCAGCTGGTCGAAGATCCCTACGTCAAGGTGCTGTACAACCGCCGCGGGGTCTCGGATTATTCGCTCTACGACGAGGCCGGCATCTTCGAACGCTGTGGCATCGAGTCGGCACGCTACCCCCTACTCGCCGCCCTGCGGGGTGACACGTCAGACAACTTGCCGGGCGTGCCGGGCGTGGGGGAGAAGACCGCGGCGAAACTCTTCGCGCAGTACCGTGATTTTGACGAGCTCTACTCGAACTTGGACTCATTAACTCCGAAACTTCGGGAGAACTTGGCGGCCTTCGAAGACCGCGCCCGAAACAACGAGATGGTGATGCGCCTCATTCGAGACGTACCGCTCGACTTCACGCTGGACGATCTCACGCTGGGTGGATGGAATCGTCAAGAGATTGACGCCTTCTTCGAGCGCTTCGAGATGAACTCCATGCGCACGCGCGTCAATAAGTTAATTCAACAAAGTTTGCTCGGTGAACCTTCGGGTCAGAGTGACGTTAAGACCGCCGCCGCGCCCGCGAAGAAGACGCCCGCGCTGAAGCAGGGTTCAACGCTGAGGGACGTACTCGAGACCACGTCGGATCCGGTCGTCACCTATAACGAGGAACGTGTCGCGGTGCTGAACTCAACGAAGGGGACCGCCGCGGTCGTCGACGTCGATGAATTCTTTGCAAATATCAGTACTGTCGCAATCGCTGGACACGACGTGAAGGGACTCTTCCGGATTGCGAAAGAGCGCGGCGTCACCTTGACGGACCCCGCGGACGATACCTCGATCATGGCGTTCTTAGTCGACGCCACGAGCGGGCACTACGAACTCCCTGACGTGGCCCATCGATTCGTCGACGAGCCCATCGACACCACGAAGCCGTCGCTCTTTAGCGCTTCGAGTGACGAGACGTTGATTCACGACGTTGAGGTGGTGTCGAGACTTCGTACGGTGCTGCGCGCTGAGATCGCTCGCTGGGAACTCGAGCGGGTGTACGACGAGATCGAACTGCCGCTGGTTGCGGTACTCGCTCGCATGGAGGCGAGTGGCATACGCGTGGACGTTGAACTTCTTAAGACCATCGCCGACGAGTTCGCCACCGAAGCGAAAGAGCTCGATCAGGAGATCCAAAAGGTCGCGGGGCATGAATTCAAGGTGAATTCGCCCCAGCAACTCCAGACAGTGCTCTTCGACGAACTCGGCCTCACCGCGGTGAAGAAGATTAAGTCCGGGTTCTCCACCGACGCCACGAGCCTTGAAGCTATTGAAGACGAGCACAAAATCATTCCGCTTATTTTGCGCTATCGAGAAGTGGAAAAACTTCGCAGCACGTACGGCGCCCCGCTCATCAGCGCGGTGAGTTCCGACGGTCGCATCCACGCTCGATTCATGCAGACCGTTGCGCGCACGGGCCGACTCTCCTCGGAGAACCCCAATCTCCACAACATTCCCGTTCGCTCCAAAGAGGGCCGGCGCCTTCGCTACGCCTTCGTGCCAACCGAGGGTTGGCTCTTCGCGGTGTCGGACTACAACCAGATTGAGCTGCGAATCCTGGCGCACCTCTCCCAAGACCAAGGACTGTTGGCGGCTTTTGCCTCCAACGAAGACGTCCACCGCACGATCGCGGCGTCGGTCTTTGGCGTCAAACCCAAAGACGTGAGCCACGAACAGCGCGAACAGGCCAAGGCCGTCTCCTACGGACTGGCCTACGGCATGGAGGCTTTCGGGCTCAGTCAGCGTCTCGGTATACCGGTCAGCAGCGCCAGGGAAATCATCATCAAGTACTTCGACGGTTTTCCAAGTTTGCGCCACTACATGGACACGATTATCAAAGAGATCCGCAATCAAGGCTTCTCGCGCACCGAGTTTGGTCGTATCCGGCCCTTCCCCGACCTCGCCACGGCCGTCGGCCCCCAGCGTCAGGCGGCCGAGCGCCAGGCCATGAACGCGGGTATTCAGGGTCTCGCCGCCGACGTCTTTAAGTCCGCGCTCGTTCGCCTCGATCACCGACTGAATGAAGAGAAACTCCAAGCACGTCTCATCCTTCAAGTTCACGACGAAGTCATCGTCGAGGCGCCACCGGGTGAACAAGATCAGGTGAGCGCCATCATGATCGACGCGTTGACGAACGCCGCCTCGCTCAGCGTGCCCCTAGAGGTGTCGCTGCACTGGGGCGAAAACTGGGCGGCCGCGAAGGGTTGAAGACCCGAGTGGTAGAGTTGTCACCTGGGTTAACACCGGCGACCCAGCCCTATTGACTAGTTAGACCCCGGTGTGGTCAAACGAAAGAAGTACGTATGTCGGACGGCACGAGCCTCCTCTCAACCCAGGAAATGGGAACTTTTGACGAAGCTGGAAATTACATTCCGCGCGTCATCACCGAAGACAACCTGATCGGAACGGACCTCGCCACCCTCGTTGGCGACAGTGTCCTCGAATTCGAAGACGGTGACCTGGTTATTGGCACCGTGGTGAAGATTGACCACGACGAAGTCCTCCTCGATATTGGCTTTAAGTCCGAGGGCGTCATCCCTTCGCGAGAACTCTCTATCCGTAATGACGTCGATCCCTCCGAGATCGTCTCAATGGGCGAGCGCGTTGAGTGCCTGGTCTTGCAGAAAGAGGACAAGGAAGGGCGTCTCGTACTTTCAAAGAAGCGCGCTCAGTACGAGAAGGCCTGGGCCAACATCGAAGAACTGAAGAACCGTGACGAGGTCGTCAAGGGTGTCGTCATCGAGGTCGTCAAGGGCGGACTCATCGTCGACATTGGACTTCGTGGCTTCCTGCCCGCCTCGCTCGTCGAGCTTCGCCGAGTGCGCGAACTCCAGCCCTACATCGGAAAAACCGTTGAGGCCAAGATCATTGAACTTGATCGCAACCGCAATAACGTGGTGCTGTCACGTCGAGCTTGGCTCGAAGAGACGCAGAAAGAACAGCGCGGCGACTTCTTGTCGAATCTCAAGCCCGGCGAGCGCCGTCACGGTGTTATCTCGTCGGTCGTGAACTTTGGTGCCTTCGTTGACCTGGGCGGAATGGACGGACTCATTCACGTCTCCGAACTCAGTTGGAAGCACATCGATCACCCGAGTCAAGTCGTCGCCGTCGGTGACGAAGTGGACGTCGAGGTGTTGGACGTGGACTTCTCCAAAGAGCGCATCTCACTCTCACTCAAGGCGACCCAGTCCGACCCGTGGCAGGTCTTTGCCGACAGTCACGCCGTTGATCAGTTGGTCTATGGCCGCGTGACCAAGTTGGTACCCTTTGGCGCCTTCATCCAGGTGGGCGAAGGCATCGAGGGCCTCGTGCACATCTCTGAGATGGCCGCTCACCACGTCGAGTCACCCGACCAGGTCGTCACCGCCGGTGAAGAACTCTGGGTCAAGATCATCGAGCTCGACACCGCGCGTCGACGCATCAGTCTCTCCATCAAGCAGGCCGCCGAAGGAGGCGAGGTCTCCGAGGAGTACCGCGAAGCCTTTGGTTCGCACGCCTACGACAGTGAGGGTAACTACATCGGATCAATCGAATACGGTGAGTTCACGCCCGAGACCGAGGCCCAGGCCGCCTGGGCGGAGTACGCGACAGAAGTCTCCCCTAAGGCTCTCGGAGCGACCGACGACACCGCGAACGCACCAGAAACTGCTGACGAAGTTGAAGTGATTGAAGTCGCCGAAACCGATGAAGTCGCTGAAGTCGCCGAGGTCGCCGACGTCGAAAGCAGCGACGAGCCAGAGGCGTAACGAACGCTGGCCAGTAGCCCGTCGCTCAAATTCGTTCCGAGCGGCGGGTTACTTACGTGATAGTGACAGCGGGTAGTGACAGGCCACTTCGTGCTTCGGCGCAATTTCGACCAACTGCGGCTCTTCGGCCGCGCACTTCTCCGTGGCGTGAGGACAGCGCGTGCGAAACCGACAGCCACTGGGCGGGTTCATAGGACTTGGCGGTTCGCCCTGGAGCACTTCGCCGTGCATAGGCGAGTCCGGATCGGCCTCGAGTGCCGCGCCCAAGAGGAAACTCGTGTAGGGGTGTTCGGGCGATTCGTACAGTGTGTCGGCTGGGCCAATCTCGCAGATCCTGCCCAAGTACATAACGGCGACGCGGTCTGAGACGTTCTTCACGACCGCCAAGTCGTGCGCGATAAAGAGCAACGTCAGGCCGTACTCGGCTTTGAGATCTTCGAGCAGATTCAAGATCTGAGCTTGGACCGAGACGTCGAGCGCTGAGACCATTTCGTCACAGATGAGCAACTTGGGTCGCATCGCGAGAGAACGAGCAATGGAGATGCGCTGACACTGTCCGCCAGAGAACTGCCGGGCGTAGCGATTGCCGTAAACCACGGGATCGATGCCAACCTTGCTCAACAGATCGTTCACGAGGTCTTCGCGCACTTGGCCCTCGACGGACTTCCAACAATCAAGCGGCTCGGCGACGATGTCTTTCGCGCGCCGGCGTGGATTGAGCGAACTGATGGGGTCTTGGAAGATCATCTGCATACGGGTACGGATATTGCGAAGGCCCTTACCTTTTTGCGTCGTGAGTTCGATCCCTTCGAGTTCGACTGAACCACTCGACGGCTCGACGATGCGCATCAGCGCTTTGCCCGTCGTCGATTTGCCACAGCCCGACTCACCGACGAGACCGAGGGTCTCGCCTTCGTAGATGTCGAAACTGACGCCCGCGACCGCGAAGACTTTGCGCCCGTGAGAACCGAAGGTGACCATGAGGTCGCGGACCTTCAAAAGAGGTTGAATGGTGTTGCTCACGCCGAGGCTCCTCGAGTAGCGGGAAGTGGATTCCAGCACGCAAAACTGTGTCCGGGTGTCTCGGTCGATTCGAGTTCGGGGCGCTCTTGGCGACAACGATCGGTGGCGAAGGAACAACGCGGCGCAAAGCTGCAGCCCTTGGGGAGGTTGAGGAGGTTTGGGGGCCGCCCCGGTATCGCCTTCAAACGAGTGTGCGAAGGGTTGGACACTTTGGGCGAACCTTCGAGGAGCGCTCGGGTGTAGGGCATACGGTGGTGCGCGAACACGTCACGTGTTGTACCAATTTCCACGATGCGCCCCGCGTACATGACAATCACGCGCGAAGTTCTCGTAGCGACGACGCCGAGGTCGTGGGTGACCAAGACGACCGACATTTCCATTTTCGACTTGATCTCTTCTAAGAGGTTCAAGATTTGAGCTTGAATCGTGACGTCGAGACCCGTCGTGGGTTCATCGGCCATCAACAGTTTTGGTGAGCCGGCCAGCGCGGTGGCGATGACGACGCGCTGGCGCATACCGCCCGAGAGCTCGCCGGGAAAAACGCTGTAACGGTCCTTCGGCGAAGGAATGCCCACGAGCTCGAGTAACTCAATCGCGCGGACTTTGGCGGCCTTGCGGTTCATCCCCAAGCGAACGCGGAGAATCTCATCGATCTGCTTACCAATGCGCATTACGGGATTGAGTGACGTCATGGGGTCTTGAAAGATCATCGCGACTTCCAGGCCCCAGATCTTTCGCTTCTCTTCTTCGCTCGCGCCAACGACTTCGAAGCCGTTCAAGAGCACCGATCCGGTCACGGTGACGTTCTGGCGTTGCTGTAAACCCATGATGGTGCGTGAAAGAACGGTCTTGCCCGAACCGGACTCGCCAACGATGCCGAGTGTTTCGTTCTGATTGAGGTCAAAGGAAACGCCGCCCACGGCCGGCAACGGACCCGCGGCGGTGTCGAATGTCGTCATGAGATCTTTCACGACCAGTAATTGTGGAGACTGGCTCACAACTTGCTCTCCGTGACTTCGAAGTGTGAACGAAGTCGATCACCGATGAAATTAAGAGAGAGCAAGAACAAACACATGGCCAGTGACGGAAAGATGGCCAGCCACGGATTCAGTTGAAGAACGGTCCGAGCCTCATTAATCATGTTGCCCCATGAGGGAGTTGGTGGGTTCACCGAGAGTCCGAGAAAGGCGAGTGATCCCTCGAGCACGACGACGGTCGCGATGCCAATGAGGAGAAACGCGACGCCGATGGGCGCCACGTTCGGTAGTAGTTCTTTGGCCATGATGCGTCGGTCAGTGGCGCCTTGGACCTTGGCGGCGATGACGTAGTCCTTCGTGGCGACGTTCAGCGTCGCGGTTCGAATGACGCGATAAACGAGTGGAATCGAAGCGACACCGATCACGATGATGATTTTTAATAGTGAACGCGGCGTCCAAAAAGAAAGTATGGCGATGGTCGCGATGATGGCCGGGAACGCGAGGAAGGTGTACATGAACGTCGTCAGCATCGAGTCAAATTTCCCTCGTCGATAGGCCGCCAACATTCCTAGTGGCGCGCCAATGGCAAAGCCAATGAAGATGGCACCCAGTCCGGCTTCGATGGAGACGCGCGAGCCATAGACGACGCGGGCGAAGATATCACGACCGAGGTCGTCAGTACCGAAAAGGTGGTGCAGCGACGGTCCGGCGTTCACGAGGGCGTAGTTCTGATTCATGGGATTCTCGATTGGTAGGAAGTTGGCAAAGATTGCCGCCCCGAGATTCAGTGCAATCCAAACTACGCAGATCCAAAAGATGACGCCGAGTTTCTTTTTGCGTTCGGGTCTATCGGCAAGTGCGGTTTCCTCGATCATTTCCTGCACGTACATAGAGCTACTCACGACTGATCCTCGGGTCGGCAATGTTTATAAGGAAGTCAAAGAAGAAGTTGATCAGGATGACCCCCACGGCGACGACGAGGACAATGCCTTGAACAACGAGGTAGTCAGTCAGACCAATCGCCGTGATCAAGGTATAACCGAGTCCGGGGATATCCAGGAGGTACTGGACGATGAAACCTCCGGCCAAGAGTCCTCCGATGTTGACGCCGGCCGTTCCAAGAAGCGCGACGGATGAGGGGCGAAGAGCGTGGCGCCACATGATCCGGCGTTGGCTCAGGCCCTTAGAGCGCGCCATAGTGATGTACTCCTCTTGCAAGGTGGCGATCAGGTCACTTCGAAGGATTCGGTAGTAGACCACGAAACTGCCGACCGCTAAGACGACGGACGGCAACGAAAGACTCTCGAGGTTGCCAATCCAGTCAGTGCCGAAACCCACGTAGGAAGAGACACCGGTGTGGGGTACTGCGAGGTCGATGGAGACGAAGAGAACGAGGAGCACGATGGCGATGAAGGAGGGGACCGAGAGTAGCGTGAAACTTCCAGCACTCAAGAAACGGTCGATCCAACCGTCAGGCTTCTTTGCGCTGCGCATGGCCAGAGGGATGGCGGCGGCGAAGGCGAGAATCTGACTGATCAACATGAGCTCAAGGTCAATGGGAATCGCACCCTTGATCGTGGTCCACACCGAAGTCTCGGAGATGAAGGAGACACCGAGGTTGCCGCGCAAGACGTGGCTCATCCAGATGAAGTACTGCTCATAGATTGGCCTATTGAGACCGAGTTCGGCGTAGAGCCGTGCCTTATTGACGGGACTGTCGCCAGTCCCCAAAATCACCACCGCCGGGTCTCCCGGCAGTAAGTGAATGAGATAGAAGGCTCCCACGCTGATGACGAAGACAATGCCGATCAACGAGATCAGCCGCCTTACTAAATATCGAGCCAATGTTCCCCCTACAGGACCTCTATGGACATTAGTCAACACCAGTGGTACCCACTGGTAAGTGCAGGCGAATTCTGGCTGGGATGTAGGTGGCGATGAGTACCGTGGTCGTGTGAAAAGAGTTGTTGTTGCGGGCGGAATGGGTGCCGGGAAAAGTGCCGTCGAGGAGCGCCTTGTCGTACTTGGTTGGCCGGTCATTGACGCTGACGTCATCGCCCGGCGAGTCGTGGAAAAGGGAGAACCGGCCTGGTTGGCGTTGCGCGACGCCTTCGGCACCGCCGCTTTTAGTGACGACGGTGAACTCGACAGAAAGTTCATTGCCGACGTTGTCTTTCACGACGCCAGCGCACTGAAACGGTTGAATCACGTCACGCACGGTCACATTGGTGCCGAGATTGTCCGTGAACTCGACGCGGCCACCGGACCGGCCGTCTTCGTGGCGCTACCGCTCTTTCGACCCGAGCATCGCGTCAACCTTATGATCGACGAAGTGTGGGCCGTCCAGGTCGCTCCTTCGACCGCGATAGAGCGGTTGTGCACGTTACGTGGCTTTAGCGAAGAAGACGCGCGGGCTCGCATCGCCGCTCAGATGACCAACGACGAGCGCGCGGCAATCGTGGATCGGGTGCTGTCGAACGAAGGATCACTGGAGGACCTTTACGGCCAGCTCGATATTGCGCTCGGAGAACTTGGGCTGAGTCGTGACTGATTTCCTTGTCGAGTCGCCGTTTCAGCCCGCCGGGGACCAACCAACCGCTATCGCCGCTTTGACCCAAGGCGTGAACGACGGACTTCGTTACCAGACTCTTGAGGGCATTACGGGCAGTGGCAAGACCGCGACTATCGCCTGGTTGGTCGAACAGATTCAACGTCCCACGCTGATTCTCGAACCCAATAAGTCACTCGCCGCGCAATTGGCTTCGGAACTGCGAGAGATGTTGCCGAATAATCGGGTCGAATTCTTTGTCTCCTACTACGACTACTACCAGCCCGAGGCCTACGTTCCCCGCACCGACACCTTCATTGAAAAGGACAGTTCAGTTAATGAAGAGATTGACCGACTGCGCCACGCCGCGACCTCGTCGTTGTTGACACATCGAGACACGATTGTCGTCGCGTCGGTGTCGTGCATCTACGGCCTCGGTTCGCCCATTGAGTATCGCGAACGAATGTTGCCCCTCGAAGTAGGGGCCTCCTTCGATCAACGAGCCTTACTTCGGCGACTCGTGGAGATGCAGTACAACCGCAATGAACTCGTGCTCGACCGGGGGTCTTTTCGCATGAAGGGCGACACGTTAGAACTCCAGCCGGCCTACAGTAACGAGGCTGTTCGGGTGTCGTTCTTCGACGACGCCATAGAAGAGATCTCCTTCTTCAACCCCGTCACCCAAGAGAGCCGGGGCAGCGTCAAGGAGTTCACCCTTTTCGCGGCGACCCACTACGCGACGAGCGTCGCCACCTTGCAACGAGCGTGTCGCACCATTGAAGAAGAGCTCGGAGCGCAACTGGCCACCTTTCAGACCGAGGGCAAGCTACTTGAGGCTCAGCGACTGCGCTCGCGCACCGAACACGATCTCGAAATGCTTGAACAGACCGGAGTGTGCGCGGGTATCGAAAACTACTCAGCGCACCTGGACGGCCGAAAGCCCGGCGAACGCCCCTTTACGTTGCTCGACTACTTTCCCGATGACTTTCTCGTGGTGATTGACGAGTCGCACGTCGCGGTTCCCCAGGTGCGCGGCCAGTACGCAGGGGATCGGTCTCGCAAACTCACGCTCGTCGAACACGGTTTTCGTCTTCCGAGCGCTCTCGATAACCGACCGTTGAACTTTGACGAGTTCATGGAACTCGTCCCACAGATGGTCTTCGTCTCGGCGACGCCGGGGCCCTACGAGATAGAGCACTCCGACCAGATCGTCGAACAGGTCATTCGCCCTACCGGTCTCTTGGATCCCGAGGTCTTCGTCGTACCGACCAAGAACCAGATCGATGACCTGCGTTCGCGCCTGGACGTGGTCATCGCTCGGGGCGAGCGCGCGCTAATTACGACACTTACCAAACGCATGGCCGAAGATCTCACGACCTTTCTCACGAAGGGTGGCTACCGCGTGCAGTACTTGCACAGCGACATCGACACCATTCAGCGCATCGAGATTCTTCGCTCCTTGCGACTCGGCGAGTTCGACATACTCGTCGGCATTAACTTGTTGCGCGAGGGGCTCGACTTACCCGAAGTTTCGCTCGTGGCGATTCTCGACGCCGACAAGGAAGGGTTCTTGCGATCGCGCAGCGCCCTCACCCAGACAATCGGTCGAGCGGCCCGAAACTCGAATGGCCAAGCCATTCTTTACGCCGACCGCATGACCGACTCGATGAGGGCGTCGATATCGCTGACCGAGAGGCGTCGCCTCATGCAGATTGCCTACAACGAGGAACACGGCATCGAACCGACGACCGTGATGAAGAACGTGGCGGACATATTGAATCGACTCCGCAGCGAACCGCCCCGTGAGATCACTCAAAAGTCGCACGGCATCTCTTCGCTCGACGATTTTCTTCCCGACGATCTCAGCCTCGAGATTGCGCGGGTCGAAGAGGCGATGCTCCTCGCGGCGGGAGAACTCCGATTCGAGGAAGCGGCCGTCCTGCGCGACACTTTGCAGAACCTTCAACGCCAGACCATCGCGCCCAGTGACGGCCTGATAGGCGCTGAGTAACCGGTAGATTCCCTCTATGTCAAAGTCGATTCGGGTCCAAGGTGCGAAGGTTCATAACCTGAAAAACCTCTCCGTGGAGATTCCCCGTGACCAACTGGTGGTCTTTACTGGACTTTCGGGATCGGGCAAGTCCTCGTTGGCCTTTGACACGATTTACGCCGAAGGACAGCGTCGTTACGTCGAGAGTCTTTCAGCCTACGCCCGCCAGTTTCTCGGTCAGATGGACAAGCCCGACGTGGAGTTCATCGAAGGACTCTCCCCGGCCATCTCTATTGACCAAAAGACCAGTTCGAGAAATCCCCGTTCGACCGTGGGCACGATTACTGAAATTCACGACTATCTGCGACTTTTGTTCGCGCGCATCGGCGTTCCCCACTGTCCCAACTGCGGTAAAGCCATCTCGAGCCAAACCCCTCAGCAGATCGTCGATCAGGTCCTCGCGCGCCCCGACGGCGAGCGATTGATCGTCCTGGCGACAGTGGTGGAAGGGCGAAAGGGGGAGTACAGCACGCTGTTGAATGAACTCGCGGGGCAGGGATTTTCTCGAGTGCGTGTCGACGGTGTGGTGATGGAACTCTCTGAACGCGACTCGCTGACCTTGGCCCGCTACGAACAGCACACCATCGACGTGGTGCTCGACCGACTGACGGTGAAGAAGACGAATCGCCAACGCCTCACGGAGTCCGTGGAGGCCGCGTTGAAACTCACCAAGGGCGTCGTTAAGTTTCTCTTCCTCGACACCGACGAGACCGTCCAGTTCTCCGAGAAGACGGCCTGCAGTGACTGCGGCATAAGTTTCAGTGAGCTCGCGCCGCGCGACTTCTCCTTCAACTCGCCCTACGGCGCCTGCCCAGTGTGCACGGGTCTCGGCACGCGCTTCGAAGTTGACCCGGAGCTCGTGGTGCCCGACGACGCGCTCTCTCTGGCGAATGGCGCACTCGCGCCATGGTCCGGCGCGCGTTTTAAGTACTTTGAACGCCTCATTGGGGGCATCGCCACGTTAGGTGGCTTCGACGTGAAAACGCCGTGGAAAAAACTGCGCGCGAAGGATCGCAAGTTGATTCTCTACGGGGTGGACTCTAAATCGGTTCCGGTGAAGTACAAGAACCGTTACGGACGGGTGCGAACTTACGAAACCACCTACAACGGCATCGTCGAATGGCTCGATCGCAAGCGTAACGACGCCGACGGTGACTGGTCGCGCGAACAGGCCGAACAGTACATGCGCGAAGTGGAGTGCACGACGTGCAAGGGGCAGCGTCTGAAGCCCGAGGTTCTCGCGGTTCGCGTGCACGGGCGCAACATTGCCGAGGTGAACTTCTACACCATCGATGAAGCCATTGACTTCTTCGCTCAACTCAAACTCACCAAGCGTGAAGAGACGATTGCGCACCAAGTCATCAAGGAGATCATGGAGCGATTGACGTTCCTCCTTAACGTGGGGCTCGACTACCTCACGCTCAGTCGCGCTTCGGCGACGCTCTCCGGTGGTGAAGCCCAGAGAATTCGCCTGGCCAGCCAGATCGGGAGCTACCTCGTGGGCGTGCTCTACGTGTTGGACGAACCTTCGATTGGTCTGCACCAGCGTGACAATCGACGCCTCATCGCCACGCTCGAGCGCCTGCGCGACCTCGGCAACTCAGTCATCGTGGTCGAGCACGACGAAGAGACCATTCGACTCGCGGACTTCATTGTCGACATCGGGCCCGGTGCCGGGGAGTTTGGTGGCGAGATTGTGCACGCCGGTACGTACGAGGCTTTACTGAAGAACAAGAAGTCCATCACCGGCCAGTACCTCTCGGGCGTTAAATCCATCGCTGTTCCTCCTTCGCGCCGCGCCGGCGACGGCAAGAAACTGACCATCAAGGGCGCGCGGGCGAACAACCTACAAAACGTGACCGTGGACATTCCCCTCGGTGAGTTCGTCGCCGTGACCGGAGTCTCGGGTTCGGGTAAGTCATCGCTCATTAACGCGATTCTGCTCTCGTCACTGGAGCGCCAGATCAATCGGGCCAAAACGACAGTCGCCGAACACGACACGATTCTCGGCGTGAAGAACCTCGACAAGGTCGTCGCGGTCGATCAACAGCCCATCGGCCGGACCCCTCGTTCAAACCCGGCAACCTACACGGGGGTCTTCGACAAGATTCGCAAACTCTTCGCCGAGACCCAGGAGTCGCGGATTCGTGGCTACCAGCCCGGGCGTTTTTCCTTCAACGTCAAGGGCGGGCGGTGCGAGGCCTGCGCCGGGGACGGCACGATCAAAATCGAGATGCACTTCCTGCCCGACGTCTACGTGAACTGTGACACTTGTGGAGGAGCGCGCTACAACCGTGAAACCCTCGAAATTCTCTATCGAGGTAAATCCATCAGTGACGTGCTCAACATGCCAATCGCCGAGGCGATTGAGTTCTTTGATCGCCAACCGTCAATACTGCGCCACGTACAGAGTCTGATGGACGTGGGCCTCGGCTACGTTCGTCTCGGTCAACCAGCACCCACGCTCTCGGGTGGCGAAGCCCAGCGCGTGAAGCTCGCCACCGAGTTGGCCCGTCGACCCACGGGTCACACGCTCTACGTGTTGGACGAACCAACGACCGGCTTGCACTTCGAGGACGTCAATCGACTGCTCCACGTGTTGCACCGGCTGGTGGATCAAGGCAACACCGTGCTCGTCATTGAGCACAATCTGGACGTCGTCAAGACCGCCGACTGGGTTATTGACCTTGGTCCCGAGGGCGGACGACGAGGTGGTCTCATCGTGGGCGAAGGCACGCCCGAAGAGATCGCGCAACTGATGACGGCGACGGGAACGGTACTTAAAGAGGCACTCGTAGGTCACGGGCAGAGCTAGTGCTGGCGAAGCCTTCGGGCATTCCGCGCCAGAGTGGCTGTTACCTGTTTCGCAATGAACGCGGCGCGGTCATCTACGTGGGTAAGGCCAAGGTACTCGCGCAGCGCCTTTCGAGTTACTTTCAACGCAGTGACGCGCTAAGCGAAAAGACGAAGCTCTTAATGACCGAGGCGGCGGTCGTGGAGTGGATCGTCACCCCGAGCGAGCTCGACGCCCTGATACTGGAAAACGAGCTGATCAAAGAGAATCAGCCCCGTTACAACATGCGTCTGAAGGACGACAAGAGTTTCCCCTTCGTGGCGCTTGATTTTCGTACCCCTTTTGCCGCTCCTTACACGACGCGCGGCGCCCACGTAAAGGGCGTTCGGTACTTTGGACCCTACGTCGACGTGCGGGCCCTACGCGTCACGATGGATGAGTTGCTCCAGGCCTTCCCACTTCGTTCGTGTTCGCGCCACAAGTTCAACTACCAGCAACGTATCAATCGCCCGTGCCTCCTCTACGACATTGGCAAGTGTTCGGGCCCCTGCGTGGGCGCGATCGATCCCGAGGGCTACTTGCAGTTAACCCAGTCCTGGGCCCGCTTCTTCGAAGGCGACGTGCGTCAACTCCGCGATCATCTCCAGCGCCAAATGAAGGAGTCTTCGGAGAAAAAGCACTACGAAGCCGCCGCGAAGGCCCGTGACGGACTCGAAGCCCTAGATCGGGCTGCCGGTGCGCAGAGCGTCGTGCTCGATGACCACTCGAATCTGGACGTCATCGCCCTCGCGAGCGAAGGTAGTCGATCGGCGATCGTGCGCTTTCGCGTTCGATTCGGACGAATTATCGGACGAACCGTGCACTTGGTTGATCGTTCGATGGACGAGGACGATCGCGAGATTCTCGAAAACGCCATGACTGATATGTACCTCGACGACGAGTCAGTTCCCGCGGTCGTGATCGTCGAGCGCGCGTCGCTCGCGACTCCCTTAATTTCTCAGTTTCTGAACGACGTTCGCACCAAACCCGTCGAGGTGCTCGCCGCTCAACGCGGCAAGCGCCGTCGGGTGCTCGAACTCGCGACCCACGACGCACGGGCGGTGATCAATCGAGACTCGCTGCGCCGCCACGCCGATCACAACGTACGTTCGCGCGCCCTCCAAGAGTTGGGCGCCGCACTCTCCCTTGAGCAGCCGCCCTACCGTGTGGAGTGCTTCGACATGAGCCACCTTCAGGGCACCAACTACGTCGGCTCAATGGTGGTCTTTGAGGACGGGCTGCCCATAAAGCAGGACTACCGGCACTTCAACGTCAAGGAGGTTCTCGGCAACGACGACGTTGGGGCGATGGAAGAGGTGGTACGCCGTCGACTCACGCACTGGGAAGAACCTCAGGGGAGTTCGAAGTTCCGCCGCGCCGACCTCATCATCATTGACGGCGGTCTACCCCAGTTGCACGCGGCAGAGAAGGCGGCGCGATCGCTCGGACTGGGTGGTCTCGTGGAGTTCGTCGCGCTCGCCAAGCGTGAGGAGTTGCTCTATCGCCCGGGTAGTTCTTCCCCCATTGCGCTCGAGCGAGGCAGTGAAAGTCTTTATCTGGTGCAGCGACTTCGCGACGAGGCCCATCGCTTCGCGATTACGTTTCACCGCTCGAAGCGCGGAAAGTCGATGGTCGCGTCGTCTTTAGAAGGCGTCGAAGGGCTCGGTCCCGCTCGTCGAGAGCGACTCTTGGAAGTCTTTGGTTCGCTCAATGCCCTTCGCCAAGCCACCCTCGACGAACTTGAGGCGCTTCCTTGGCTACCGAGTGACGTGGCGACCAGGCTCTACGATCATCTACAGGCGCCCTCAGCCCCGCGCCCGACGAAGGAGAGCCCCGATGAGTGAGGTGTTGCTGGTGACGGGAATGTCGGGCGCTGGACGCTCGACTGTCTCGGCGGCCCTCGAGGACCTCGGCTGGTTCGTTATCGACAATCTGCCACTAGAACTCATCGTGCGTGTCGGTGAACTGGCCTCGACGGGTTCGCACGAACACGCTGGTGTGGCCTTCATTGTTGGACGTTCCGGTGGCGTGCAGCCCGACGCCGTGTTGGCCGTCGAAAAAGAACTCCAACTGCGCCACGACAACGCCAAGATCCTCTTTCTCGACGCGCCCGACGACGTCCTCATACGGCGTTTCGAGGGCAATCGCCGCCGTCACCCCTTTGCCGCGCTGACCCTGGCGGATTCAATTGCTGGCGAGCGCGCCCTTCTTTCTTCCATTCGCGACGCGGCAGATCTAGTCATCGACACCGGTTCAATCAACACCAATCAACTTCGTCGGCGCATCGTCGAGACCTTTACTGACGCGAGCACGATGGCGTCGCTGCGCGTGTCGCTCGTTACCTTTGGTTACACCTACGGCATTCCGCGTGACGTAGACCTCGTTTTTGACTGTCGCTTTTTGCCCAATCCACACTGGATTGAAGAGCTTCGCCCGCTGACCGGACTGGACGAGGCGGTCTCCTCCTACGTGCTCGATCAAGAGCCCGCTGAGCACTTCTTACGTGACGTGGTGGGAATGCTCGAGTGGCAGATTCCGGCCTTCGCCAAGGAAGGCAAGTCCTACCTCTCCATCGCGATTGGCTGTACCGGAGGACGCCACCGCAGCGTGGCCATTGCTGAAGAGATTCGCCGGCGTTTAGACCTCGACAACGCCGTGTTTCACCGCGACATCGCTCGATGAGAGTCGTCGCGGTGGGTGGCGGCCACGGTACCGCCGTTTCTCTTCGCGCCCTGAAAGAGATCTCGCTCGAGGTCACTGGCGTTGTCTCGGTCGCGGACGACGGCGGTTCGACGGGGCGACTGCGCGCAATGTTGAACGTCGCGGCGGTGGGGGACCTTCGCAAGTGTCTCGTCGCCCTCGCCGACCCCGAGAATCCCCTCACGGCATCCTTTGAACACCGCTTCAGTGTTGGTGAACTCAAGGGCCACGCAGTTGGCAATCTTCTGCTGGTGGGACTGCTCGACGCGACCGGCAACCTCGAAGAGTCGGTCGCGGCCCTCGCCCAGGTCATGGGTGTCACGGGCACCATCGTGCCAGCGAGCGTCGAGGGCGTGGTCTTACTCGCCACCACCGAAGAGGGCGACACGCGCGGCCAAAGTGAGGTAGCCCGCTCGTCCTCGATTCGCCGCATCAGCCTCGATCCGGCCAACGCCGCGGCCTCTATCGCGGCCGTCGAGGCAATAGAACGGGCCGACGTGGTGCTCATCGGTCCGGGATCGCTTTTCACGAGCGTGTTAGCGGCCTGCGTAGTGCCCGGCATCACCCAGGCGCTGGCCGGGACGAAAGCCACGAAGATCTACGTGGCGAATCTGCGTGCCCAGTACCCCGAGACCGATGGTTTCACGCTCCAGGACCACGTGGACGCCCTCGCCCAGCACGGGGTGGTACCCGACGTGGTCATGGTCGATGGTTCGTCGACCTTTGCGATGGGAGCGTGCACGCTGCCCGTCGCTCTCGTGGACATCGTCACCGACAATGGACTTGTTCACGATGTGCAAAAATTGGCGAAAGCCGTGCTCGACGAAGTGCGAAGATTCAAGACCGACGAAGCGAAGGAGAGCCAGTGGTAACACGGGTAGGCATTAACGGATTTGGCCGAATTGGGAGGAACTTCCTGCGTGCGTCGCTGGGCAATCCCAACATCGAGATTGTCGCGGTCAACGACCTCGTACCACCGGCAACGAACGCACACCTCTTGACGTACGACTCCACCCACGGGCGGCTCGCCACGCCCGTCTCCGTGACCGACGAGGGAATCCGCGTGGGCGAAGCGACCCTCAAGGTTCTGGCCGAGCGCAATCCCTCCGATCTGCCCTGGGCCGAGCTCGGCGTGGACGTCGTCATTGAATCAACGGGACACTTCACGAGTCGAGAGGGCGCGGCGCGCCACCTCGAGGCCGGTGCCAAGCGCGTCATTATCTCGGCACCCTCTGGTGACGCAGACGCGATGTTCGTCGTTGGTGTGAACGAGCACACCTACGACCCCGAGATTCACTTTGTGGTGAGTAACGCGTCGTGCACGACCAACTGCTTCGTGCCAATGGTGAAAGTCCTGGACGACGCCCTTGGCGTCGACGTGGGTCTCATGACGACCGTGCACTCCTACACGAACGATCAGCACATCCTCGACCTCGCGCGCAGCGACGGCGACCTGCGTCGAGCACGTGCCGCAGCAGTCAACATTGTGCCCTCTTCCACGGGCGCGGCGCGAGCGACGAGCTTGGTGATGGCTTCGATGAAGGGACGACTCGATGGCACGTCGTTGCGCGTGCCCACGCCTGACGGCAGTATCACGGACTTCACGGCGATCGTGCGCTCGACGACGATTGAAGAGATCAACGCCGCCTTCAAAACTGCCGCCGAAGGAGCGATGAAGGGCATCATTGTCTACACCGAAGACCCGATCGTCTCCTCAGACATCGTGGGGAGCGCCGCGTCGTGCACGTTTGACTCTTTGATGACGATGGTCCTACCGATTGACGACAAAAAAAGCCTGATCAAAGTCTTTGGATGGTACGACAACGAGTGGGGCTACTCGAGTCGTCTCGTTGACTTGACGCTGCACATTGGCCAGTAGCGCCGTGGATCAGCTGTTGCCGTCTTACGAACGATGGGGGAGTCTCGAAGGAAAACGCGTGCTCGTGCGCGTTGACTTCAACGTGCCCGTCGCGGAAATTGGCGGCGTGCTGACCGTCACTGACGATTTTCGCCTTCGCGCCGCCCTGCCTCTCTTTAGAGATCTGCTCGAGCGCGGTGCGACGGTCGTGGCATGCACGCACTTTGGTCGCCCCAATGGCCAGGTCGACGAGCGCTACGGCGTCGCCCCACTTCGACGCTGTCTGGCGACGCTCCAGCCTGAAGTGACCTTGCTGGAGAACCTTCGCTTCAACCCTGGTGAAGAGGCCAACGATCCGGTCTTTGGTGCCTCGTTGGTCGAGGGCTTTGACTACTACGTCAATGAGGCCTTTGGGGCGTCACACCGAGCGCACGCGTCGATCATGGTGCCGCCGACGTTGGTGCCCAGCGCCGCTGGGCCGAACCTCCAGCGTGAGGTCACGACCATTCTTGGACTGCTCAACTCGCCCGTTCGTCCCTTCGTGGCCGTCGTCGGAGGCGCCAAAGTGAAGGACAAGTTGGCAATTATGAAAGTCCTCGCGCAGAAAGCCGATGTCGTCATTGTCGGCGGGGGAATGGCGCACACCTTCGCCGTCGCCGAAGGCCGAACGATAGGTGGCTCGCTCTTTGACGCGACCTACGTCGAGGAGTGTGCGACGTTGCTCGAAGGCGGCAACGTCCTGATTCCCGTTGACGCCCGTGGTCTGAAAGAGGGTTCTCCATTCGGTGCGGGGGCGGGAGCCGAAGATGCACTGTCCTTTGACGAGAACATCCCCGAGGGTTCTATGGGTCTCGACATTGGACCAATCTCGATTGAGATCTTCTGCAACGCAGTCGTCACGGCCGCGACGATTCTTTGGAATGGTCCGATGGGCGTCTTTGAAGATCCCCGTTTCGGCGCCGGCACTGAAGCCCTAGCGCGCGCCATCGCCACGTCGCCGGGCATCAGTGTGGTCGGCGGCGGTGACTCCGTGGCGGCGCTCGGCTCCTACGGTCTCGAAGATGACGTAAGTTTCGTCTCCACCGGCGGTGGCGCGTCCTTAGAGCTCGTCGAGTTCGGTGACCTACCGGGCCTTAGGGCCCTTCGTGAAAGTTCGTGGAATTAATGTCACCGCGTCGGCCCCTCGTCATTGGAAACTGGAAGATGAATCTCGACTTCGTCGAGAGTCTCCACCTCGTGCAACAAATCGGCGTTCTACTTAAGAATCGGCCCATAGAACACACGGACGTCGTTATCGCTGCGCCCTTCGTGGATCTGCGCACCGTGAGCTCGATCATCGACGCCGAACGCTTCGCCATTGGTCTCGGTGCTCAGCACGTCAGCTCTTTTGAGAACGGAGCGCACACCGGCGAGATTTCGGCGTCGATGCTGAAACGTCTCAACGTCGAATGGGTGCTCGTTGGTCACTCCGAGCGGCGAGTCAGCTACGCCATGAGTGACGCCGTCGTCGCTCAGACGCTCAACACCGTCGTGCGCAGCGGTCTTCACGCGGTGCTCTGCGTTGGTGAGGAGCTGTCGATTCGTGAGAGCGGCGATCACGACGCTTTCGTCAGGGACCAACTCGACAGCGCCCTAAAGGGACTCGACGAGAAGTTCCACGTGCTGGTAACTATCGCCTACGAACCTCTGTGGGCGATTGGCACCGGCGTGAACGCGACGTCCGAGCAGGTGCGCGACATGACGGCCCACCTACGAGGCGTGCTTCACTCACTTTCCTTTGTCGCTCCCCAGGTGCTCTACGGTGGTTCGGTCAACGCCGAGAACGCGGGCACGATTCTGCGCGAGAGCGACGTGGACGGTTTTCTCGTCGGGGGTGCCAGTTTGAAAGCAGACTCGTTCGCTGGCATTTTGCGGGCGTGCGACGACTGCTACGCTATTAAGCGCTAATCGGAGGACCCAATGTTTACCTGGGCAATCATCGCAATTGAGACGCTGTCGGCCGTGGGGCTGGTCTTTCTCGTCCTGTTGCACTCGGGACGAGGCGGAGGAATCTCGGACCTGATGGGTGGATCGATGGGCGCCGCCGCGACCGGTTCGACCGTCGTTGAGCGCAACTTGGACCGGATCACGATCGCCGTCGCGTTGATCTTCACCTTCGCGACGCTCACGCTCGACCTACGCCTGCAGTAACGAGGATGTTCTCGCGTCGAGGCTGGCGCGCGCTGGTTCTGTCCTTGCTCGTTCTTGGGGGCTTCGTCGGGCCCGTTACGTTGTCGAACGCCGCGCAGATCGTCATTAACGCGAACGAGAACGCGCACACGCTCTTGCTCTCCTTGCCGGGCCCCTTCAACGGGTGCTCCTATCTCGACCCGGGCGCGACACCGACGTCGAACGCAATCCTCGATCTCCTGCGCCCCTCGGCTTTCGTCACGGGCGCCAACGGTACGTTGGTGGGCGAAAATGGAGCAATCGCCTCGGCGGAGTTGACGTCGCTGCAGCCAGAGACCGTGCGCTACACCATCGCGTCGGGCCAGAAATGGAGCAACGGCGCTGCCTTTACCGGTCACGATCTCGTGAGTTGGTGGCGGCGGGCACGCTCACTAGCCAGCGTGACCAGTGATGGGTACCGCGCGATTAAGTCACTGACGCTCTCGCGCAACGCGCTCACGGTGACGGCCGTCTTCTCGAGCGCCTACGCCGACTGGGACCAACTGTTTCGTGACGTCGAGTCAATCGGGCCGTCGACGGGTTGCGCCATTGCTAATCTCCTGACGAAACCCTCACTCGGTCCCTATCGAGTGACGAGTGCGTCGAGCAATCGAGTGGTACTCAACATGAACACGAGCTGGCCGCTCGACCCCAACCGTTTTGGTCGTGTCGTCATCACGGACCAGCAGACACTCCCTTCCACCAAGAGCGCCGTCTACGCCGGCTACACCCTCGCGGTCACGAGCTCGCAGATTCAGACCATTAGCGCACGGCCTTCGATGTTGAGTCGTATCGCGTCCTCAAGCAACATCGAAGAGTTGACCTTCGCGCCGCACAGCTATTTCTCTCGAAACGTCGCTGTTCGCCAGGCGCTCAGCTGGTCAATAAGTCGCCAATCACTCATAGAGCATCTCTTTGGCGCCGTGACGCTCATTCCTCAGATCGCGGCGTCGGCAATCTACTCCCAGGGCCAAAGTCAATATCCCGGCACTGGTCCGGGTCTTTCTGGAGAGTTGACGACCACCACCATCTCCAATGAAGGAGCGTCCAATGGATTGACTGACTGTTCGGTGTGCGCCGGCGATGTACTCGTGCAGAGCGGCTACCGCAGAACGGCGTCGGGATGGATCAACCGCGCCGGAAAACTCTTGAGCGTTCGACTGGCCGTCGGACCGAGTTTCCTCGACCGCAAGGCAGCGGCACTGATTGAGAACAACTGGACAACACTGGGCGTATCGACCAAGGTTCTGCACGAGAACAGTGATATCCAGGCCTCCCAGGCCGCGGCGACGAGTGCCGCCGACGTCGCTATCTTCGCGCGCCCGACGCTGACGACGCCGTCCTACGCTGCTCGCTCGTGGTCCGGACCCGCCTACGCCGATACCTACCCAAGTGGTGTACGAAGGGCCGCCGTCACGACGCTCTTTAACCAGGCGTCCACGATCTTTAATCCCGTGACCGCGGCCGCGACGTTTTTGCAACTCGACCAGATAATTATGAAGGACTATTGGGTTCGACCACTGTTTACGGCGCCGTCATTAACGGTGTGGACGAGCACGCTTGTCACCGTGCAGAACAGTTTCACCGTAACGGGATTCGCGGATCAACTCCCTACGTGGTCGATCGCGCCAGTGGCACCGACGATCTAGAAACGTCCTAATCGGCGTAAACGGCTAGAGTGATATCCGCGTCGGAGTGGCGGAATAGGCAGACGCGCCAGCTTGAGGGGCTGGTGCCCTTAGGGGCGTGTGGGTTCAAGTCCCGTCTCCGACACCGGTTAAGTCAGTTTTGAGAGACAACGAAGATGCAAAACGGGTGCTCATCGGGATCGGCGTACACCCGTAACGGTTCTTCAACTGAATTCGAGCGGTCGAAAAGTAACTGACCGCCAAGTTCAAGAACTCGCAAGTGCACGGCGTTCAACTCGTTGAGATCGCGAACGGTTAAATCGAGATGTAATTGTTGTGGTACGTCTGAAGTCGGCCAAGTTGACCTTGTTAGTACATCAACTTTTTGAAACGCTAGGCATGGGTTCCCTGCAGGGGTGAGTAGATTGAGCCAGTCACGGCCAGCCGGATCGTCCACGCCAGAACCTGGTGTCTCATGCCCTTTTCGATAGACGAGCCCTAGTAACGATTTCCAAAACTCGGCGCTTATTCGCGGACTCGTTGTGTCAACGACTACCTGCGCGATCCGGGGCAAGACGTGGTCCACCACGTTCAGCAGGTTACCCCGCTTGAAAGACTGCGTTTCATTCGCGAATGTTCAACCGCCAGTGTCTGGTAGCAGACCTGATGCGTCGGGTCTCCGACACTGATCAGAGTTCTCCTGGTTTAGGCCGCTCATGCGTGGTGACCGATCCGCTGCCTCTGGTCTCCGAAACCAACATTGGTTCCTCGAAAGGCACGTCCTTTCGGGGGCGATGCGTGGCGTCATTTGACTCGAACACTCTCTGATCGAGTATCCCACTTACCCATTATGGGAAAGTGGGCTACAGTTGAGGGACAACCGAAAGGACTTTATGACCCTCATCGAGACTGACGATCGTAGCCGCGTAGTACTCCCAGGACATCCGAGCCAACGGTTCATCGTGCGCGAGAATGAGGATGGCAGCATCCTGCTCGAGCCGGCCCGTATCGTCACCGAAGCCCAGCTTGAGTACGACGAGAGCCCCGAATTGCAGGCCCTGCTCAGCCGTGCGGCCGCGTCGAAGACGGTGTCGCGGGCTCGTCGGCGTCAGTGAGCAGCCCTTTGGGCTACTCCGAAATTGCCAACGCCCAACTCGACCACATCGAGAATGGCGACGACCTCGACCTCTACGATGCGCTACTTGACGTCTGTGAGTTCGTGCTCGCCAACCCGGGGCAGGCCCGTTCGCGCTCAAGTGCTCTCACGACTGCGGAGGGCATCCGCTTTCGCTTGGCGGTGCCGGGTCACCATCCCTACAAGGTCTTCTGGTCAAGTGAAGGCCCTCGCATCGAGGCCGTTTTCCCCTACCACTAAGTGACGGGGGTGACCTCATCTCATCATCGTCGCGGTAATTCTTGCTTTCCCCAGTTTGCCCCACGGTTAAGGAGACGAATCTTCCAGTGGAGGGTTGCACTTCAGTGGCGGGGTCCCCGACACCAATGCCCTGTGTCAAGACACGAGAGACCGTGTGTCAAGACATAGAAGACATCTGGGCCGTTGGCATCTGCGCTTCTCGGCTCTCGGAATCGAATAGTCCGCGCGATAACACCAGGCAGTTTGCTCAGGTCGAGAACCTCGGACTTGGAGCGTCACAACAGATCCTCAACCGAGAAACCCAGCGACAAAGTCAGCGAATGATGAAACGTGTCTGTGATCACCGCCGTTGCAAAGCTTCAGTGGATCGACGTGGACGGCCGCAACTCCGGCGCGTGCGGCACCAACAACGTCACTGTGAACGGAGTCGCCGACATGGATGCACTCGGATG
>Ga0208849_1000806_pt1 | contig 25962 bp, 27 predicted proteins | sample NGESurdeep072012_10_FD_184470 | JGI IMG/M metagenome (GOLD analysis project Ga0208849, IMG submission 184470) | Arctic peat soil microbial communities from Barrow, Alaska - NGEE Surface sample 53-3 deep-072012 (SPAdes) | ecosystem: Environmental > Terrestrial > Soil > Wetlands > Peat ... | reverse complement strand
GTGCCATTACCGCCGAGCCGTTTCCCTGTTGTTCAGGTCGGAGAACGCTAACAATGGTGCGGATTTCAGAGGTTCAAATCCCGGGCCTGCAACCATCTTGATTTGCTCTTGGTAGCTCAATGTAAACAGGACGACCTGCCTGCCATTGGCGGCCTCTCCAGCCAGCCGTTCAGCAACTGCCTGCATTCGTGTGTGATCGAGTGAAGACACGGGATCATCAACGATGATGCCGTGATCGCTCCCTATCTCACTTAGCTCTGCGAGAAAACAGGCAAGGGCCAAGGCGCGTTGTTCGCCTTCGCTAAGAACTTCGCTGTTGTTGGCGATCCGCTGCTGGGCGGTCAATGCCACCTCGACAACGCTTTGAGCACCTTCGCCGCGATCTAACAGATTTAAAGGGATGTGGGTCTCGCGGACATCGGACGATGTTCTGCGCCATGAATCTTCAGCCAGCATGCGTCTAGGCCTGCAAAGCGTTGACGATCCGCAGCGTCCGTTTGGCGAACCCGGTCAGCTCGGCGGGATCAATCTGGTCGGGCGTCGCATCGGCCACATCCTCGCCGTGATGATATTGCTTCGTGTAGTCATTGATCTGGTCAAGCTCGTCGTAAAGCGCATGGGCGGGGTGCGTGTCGCCGCCCTCGCGTATCTTCTGGACGATTTCGCCCAGCCAGTCCTCGGCGGCGAAAGACGCTGAATACGTCGTGCGGCAATAGGTTTCCAGGACGCCGCGCATCTTGCGGATGATATCCACGGGAGCGCCTGCGCCGGTCGTCAGGTAGGTTTGCAGGTCGTCGATATCGGTTGCCGTGCGTCCCTGGCAGGCTTTTTCAAGGTCCACCGGCATGATCTTCGATCCCTGGGACCGGTGATCGGCAATGATCAGGGACATGCGCGCGGCGGGGGGCGCCTTGTCCCAGACCTGCTTCAGGAAGGTGGCGTCGTGCGAGAGCACGATCGCCTGCGCGCATTTTCCCGCCACCTTCATGATCTCATGCACTGTCTGGCGGCGGCGGAAGGCGTCCTGGCTGTTGAACGGATCGTCGAACACGACGATCTTTTGCTCCAGGGCCGGGTCTCTTTCCAGAGAGGCGAGAAAGAACGCCAGGGCCAGCGTGCGGCGGTCGCCGGAGCTGAGGGTGTTCTTGAAGCTGGGCTGGTCGGACGGGGTCTCGCCATCGCCGATATCGACGGCGGTGTTATTGATCACAAGCTGATAGCTCGATGTTGCGACGCCGCCGAGATAACTGTGCCCAGTTTGGGCGATGGTAAATCCGGCATTGAAGGTGGCGAGATAATCATTGATGCGCCGCTCGTAGGGCTTCACCACGCCCCTGGTATGGGCGTCCAGTTGTCCCCGGATGACTTCCTTGCGTTTGTCGATGGCGTCCTTCGCCGCGACAAGCCGGGTATGGTCATTGCAGAGCGCGGCGACTACCGCCGTATGCCGGGTCTTGATCGCTTTGCGCCGGGCAAGCTCGCTCTCGGCAGTTTTCACATCCGCAGCGCCGGTCTCCGTTTTCTTCGCGGCGATGAGGACATTGGCGGCCCGGATCGCGGCATTGACCGTCTGCATACGGATGCTCGCCTTGTCATAGGCGGCAAGCGCCGTCGTGTAGGCCGGATCAGGCGCAACAGCTTCGAGAGGCGCACGCGCCTTGCGGTCAAGCAGGGCAAGGGCGGCCTGACCAAGGCCACGGGCGGCGGCTGAAACTTCCGGCGGAAACGCGAGGGGAGCCGGATCGACCGTGCAATAATTGCCCCAGAATTCAGCGCCGCCCCTGTTCTGCTCGGCGACCGTATCGAGCCGCGCCAGCGCGGCGTCGCCGAACAGTCTGGCGACCTGGGTTCGCATGGCCGCGATCTCGGCCCCGAGGGCCTTATAGCGGTCGCTGAACACGGCGCGGAACGCCGCGATCAGCGGCAGGCCCAGGATATTCTGGCCGCAGAAGGGGCACGTATCCTTGTCCGTATGGCTGACGCCCTCGGCTACCCAGTTGCCGCCGTCCTCCGTCATGCCATGCGCGGCGAGATGCTCCGCCAGGCGTCTTTCGGCGTCCTGGGCTATATCGTCGATGGTGCGCGACAGAAGGGCTGCAAAACCGGCGGGCAAAACCGGCAGTGCGAATTCGGAAAGAGCGGCGCGAGCCTTGATGACGCCTGTCTGACGGATCGCCGCGACAGTTCTTTCCTGTCCGGTGATCTGCACGTCGATGTCAGCCGTGGCCGGCAGGGCGATAAAAGCTTCCAGCTTCATGCCGGCCGGAACGTGAGGCTGAATAGCCCTGGCGGCTGCGCTGATCTCGCCCGTCTTGGCACGGCTGTCCGCCGCGAGCTTTGCATCTCCCTCGGAAAGCCTGACCCCGTCTTCGCCGATGATGACGCGATACAGATTCCGCTTGTGGTCGAGTTCGACGACTTCGCCGGAATGAACATTCTCGGCGACAAACACGTCGTCAAAAATGGCGATGGCCGGGTGTGGGGCAGACCACGCGGCGCCGTTAAAACGGCTGGGCGTCGCGTCAAGCAGCAGTTCAACGGCGGGCGCTTCGCCTGTTCCTAGAGTTTTGCGACCCAGGATGATGGACGCATCTCCCGTCCGGAGCGAGCGCAGGACCGCGCAAAGAGTCGTCTTGCCGTATCCGTTCGCGCCGAGGATGAGAGTATGTCTCAAAAGCTGAGGGTTGCCCGGCGCAGCGGAGTTGCGGAACCGGCCAACATTCCTGATCGCGACAATCTTCTTCAGCATCGGACAATATCCTTGAGACGGTGCGATGCGCGTGGGGGCATAGTGGCGCCGTCCAGCCGCCGGTAAACGAGCGATGCCATCGATAGCAAATGGGCCCCCTCACCCCCTGCCGTCATCATACGCATTCTGCAGTTCCTCGATCTCGCCCGGTTTTGCGCCCGCCGCCCGAAGACAATCAATGATCCGCGCCTGGACCTGTCTCAGCGGCAGTCGCCGGCCGTGTTCCCAAAACGAAACCGCGGATTCCGTGCAGCCGAGGCTCGCGGCGAGCGAGAGCTGTTTGCCGACATAGCGCTTGCGTAACTGGCGTAAAGCGATTTTGAACGTTGCCATGATGCCGAGTCCTCGGGTGATCGGCGCCGGCGCTTCCAGCCAGGATGCGGGAGGCGCCGACACCCGTGTCTTTCAGGCGGCCGCTTTAACCGCCGGCTCAGGCAGCGCGCGGTCCGGGTCGGCCACCTGGATCATGGCCTTCAGGGAATTGATCTCCTGCTCGGAAGTATTGAGGCCGAGCAGAAGCTTGAGGACCGTCGTCGTCTGCTCGATGTTCTGGCGGCGGGAACTGATCGCGCCGCCCTGAACGGCAGACCCCTCCCATAACCGGCTCGTGAGCCGCCAGTCGATTGCTGCGAAAGCCTCCCGAACGACGCCTTCCCAGCTCGCGCCAAGCTGGTCGCGCGCGGCGCGGATGGCGCGCGCGATCGCCTGCACGCCGACGGAGTGGCCGAAGATGTACTTGCACCGAAGGTCGTAAGGGAGCGCGGCACCCGCGAGCATGCTCTCGAATTCCGGCAGCGCCGGCGTCACCACGTCGTCGTAGATATGCGTGATGAGCTTGGTGGCCTCCATGATTTTGGAGTGCGCTTTCTCGCCGTCATTGTACTGGCCTTCGAGGAGCGCCAGCACGCATTCATAGAGCACGCCAAGCGTGACGTGGTATTTAGCCTTTTGGCCAAGGCTATTGGTTTCGAGATTCACCCGGTCGCGGAAAGTGCGCGCCTTACTGCCCACTTCCTTTGCCACGACGGCGAAGAATTCGCGGTGCTCGAACAGTAGGTTCAGCGTCTTGCTCGGCTGCTTGGCGTAGCGGTTCAGGTCGGTGAAGAGCTGCTGCGACTTCTTGTATCCCTTGCCCGGCACCAGGATCACGGCGATGGACTCGCGGGCGAGGTCGGGGTGGGTTTTCATGCTCAGCTCGATCGACTTCAGCCGGTGCTGGCCATCAAGCGCCATGACCTGCTCGCTTCCGTCGAGCGTCAAAGTCCCCATCGTGTCCTGGCCTTCGACGGGCGTGAACAGGAGCTTGTTCTGCGGGTCGCCCGGACGCTCCAGCTCGGCGGTAATGGCTCCATAGAAGTGATCGGACGTGGCCGTCAGATACGGCACCATCTCGTGGATGATGCGCGACATGTTCAGCTTGCGCTGCTTTTTGAACTCGGCCGGGATGCCGCCGCCCCATTCCTGGATGTCCTCGGCGTAGCTGATGTGTTTCACCAGCTCGCCCAGCTTCATCATGACTAGGGCGTATTCCATCTCGCCCATCTTGCCGCGGAGGGCCGGAAATTGTGATGCCATAGCACTGTCCCTTTCATCTCGATAAAATCGTGTTACATCTCGATCTAAGATTTTTCGAGGTTAACCATAAGTTTCTTGAGGCGCAATACGGAAAAACTTAACAGTTATTGAGCTGGATCGGGATGCGCTGCGGCGCACCCTCTCTCGTTCGAAATAGGCTGATTTGACGGAGTTTCCTGGGTATCCGGGGGTGTGTCGGTTGACGGCGCTGGATACGCTCCCGCCGTCAGCTCCCCTACGTCGCCCAGCTATTCGGCTGTGAGCGCTTGTTCCGCTGCATTCTCTGTCTGGCGGGATTCATGCTGGCACCGGCACCGCACGTACAATATCCATGTCAGCGGCAGAGAGCCCAAATAATGTTGTAACACGGGCCTCAATCTGTGCGCGTAAATCACTCGCCTGCCGTTCATGGATCGCTCTCTGTTGCGGCGTTCTGGCCGCTGTGACGGCGGCCAGGGCGTCGATCTCTTGCGTCACAAGGGTTTCGATATCTGTGCGCTCCTGCTCATTTGGGAGCGGGATTGGTAGATTTTCAATGAACTGCTTGCCATGTGAATAGTAACCGCCTCGGAACGGGCTGGTGTTGGTCCGCACGAAAGCTTCGCTTAAGGGATGATTCAGTAAGGCCAGCAGGTAGTAATTCGTTACGGCGACACCGGCAAGCGGCCGAATTAAATTATAAGGACCATTACCCCCGCCCTCCACGAGGAGGTTGAGATCGTCATAGACATATCGGGGTTCGATCGACATTGTCCGCACTATGATCTTCGGACCATCAAATTTGGTCAGGCTTTGCGAACGCCCGAACTGATAGAACTGCTGTTCGCCGGCTCGACCGCCTTGGACGTTGCGACGGTTCAACTCGTCCCGGCGCGCTTCCAGATAGGCAAGGCAGCCTGGGAAACGCCGCGCCATATCTGCCGGCTGGATGAGCCGCGCGACAGTGCGATTGCGGCGGACGAACATTTCGTAGGGAAAGATCATCCAAGCATTGGGTTGGGGCCGGTTGTAGGCAAATAACGTTACGTCCAGAAGGCACGGTCGAAGGATATCCCGTTCAATCAGCCACTCGCGATTGTTCCAGCGATGTGTGACAGTGTTAGCGTTTTCTCCCACAGACCGGAAGTTATAGATCGCTTCAGCACTCGTCTGCACACCGACGAAGAGTTCGGCGAGTTGCCCCAATCGATCCGGAGTGGCTGCACGAACTCGCTCGAAGAGGGCTCTCGTCTCAGCATCGGCAAATTGCCAATTGTCTTCACCGAGTGTCGCAGACGGTATTTCCGTTGTAATTCCTGCGGCGCCATAGCGCCAGGCTTCGAGCGGTCCAGGCTGCTCGACGCGCACAACATGCCGCCCGCGCCGGTCGAGTATGAGAAGGCAAGTGTAGTTGGCGACATTTCGGCCGAACACTTGCTTTACCCCAAAATGCACTACGTTCTCTAGGAACCGGCCGTTGGCGATGAGGCGCCGCAGCGCCCGACCGGCTTGCGTCGTCATGAATTTGTGCGGGGCGATAACGCCCAGCCGGCCTTCTGGCCTCAGTAGCGTTAGCGCACGCTCGATGAAGAGCGCGTATTTGTCAAAATTGTCCTGGCGCGCCGTCAAATACGGCGACGCGGGACTCTGGTAGAACGCGACCTCTTCGGGAGAATAGGCAGCCATGTTCTGGATGCGGATGTATGGCGGGTTCGCGACTATCACGTCGAATCCGCCTCGACCCATCTCGGCCGGAAACTCGTCCGACCAGGTGAAGGGGCTCACCTTGTGGACCAGTCGTGCCGGCATGGCGCCGCACGCGGCAGTCCACTCGGCATGGGTAACCAGACTGTTGCCGGAGCGGACGGTATCGTCCAGAGAAGGAAGTGCCGGAGTGTGACGCCGATTCACGTAATCGCGTAAGCCAGCGGCCGTCTCATTCTCGATTAGTTTCAGCAGCAGGCTGAAGCGAGCAACTTCCACAGCGTTTGCGTCGATATCGACGCCGCGAATATGGTCCAACAGGATGCGCCTCTTCTCGTCGAAGGTCAGCCACCACTGCCCGGCAGTAGTTTCATAAATGGTCCGGCCGATATAGTCCGCGCGGTTGTTGGCCAGATACCAGCTCAGGTGATGGTCGAGGATCAACACATAAGCCGACAACAGGAAGACGCCGGACCCGCAGCAGATATCGGCCACGGTGAATCCAGCCAGATCGGCCGGACTCTTACCTGCCAGCGCCGGCACTAACGTGCGCTCCACAATGGCGTCCACAATGTAGCGCGGCGTTGGCACGACGCCCCCACTCTCGCGGACTTCCGGCCTGCTAACGATCTCAACAGCACTATCGGTGACAGTGATTTCTTCACCCAGGAATTGCTCGTAGATTTCGCCAAGCACTTCGGTCTCGACGACAGCGAAGGTGTAGGGGCTCTGTGGGTAATAGAGCTCCGTGATGATGCTTTGCAGAACGGCATCGCTAATCCGGATGCCGAGCGGGGCATCGTCTAACAAGCGGAACAGGCCGGAATCATAGAACTCATCCGCCCGCCGCAGCTCTGCCATGAGTGCGTCGAAAGTATTGGCTGCCGGTAGCCTCTTTAGCGTTTCATAATGCTCGATCTCCCGGTCTTCGCAGACGCGCAGAAAGACGATGCGAGATAGGAAAAGCTGGACGGCATAGGTCAGCTCGACCGAGCTAAGACCAGCGGTGTTGGCATGAATGTCGGCAGCGAGGCGTTCTCGCCAGGACCGGACCTGACGCAGGAAGAAATCGTCGAATTGTTCAGCGCCATGCCTGGTTGCCTCAACGGCAAAGCGCCTATCGAAGTCACCGGAATAGATTGCTTGGCGTGACAGAAGGGGCCACAGGTCATCAAAGCGCGCTGCAAATTCGTCATAGCGGACAAGCAGCAATCGCGCGACGTGCGCCTCATCTGTCAGCGCCGGCGAAGGGATACAGTCATAGATGGCAAGCTGGTGAAAGTTAGTGAGGACGGCGATCGGCAGGCTTGCCGAATAGCCGTAGCGGCGGGTCTGGAATGCCGACTCCCGATTGTGGCCGATATGTACGCTCGGCTTCTTGGCTTCGACGAATAGCTTGCGCTGGCGAGCCAGTCGCAGTTCGTAGTCCGGCCGTTTTGACAGCCGTTCTTCGCCAACCTCGACAGTTGCCTCCTCGATTACCTCGCGCAACGCCATGGGGTGACCGGCAACGTTGTGAACGTCCCAGCCGAATGCTTCTAGGAGCGGCGCGATGAAGTCGGTGCGGGCCTGTGTTTCGTTATAAGTCGCGCGTAAGTAATCATCTTCATTACGCTGGAAGTTCCGGACCAGCTCGGCAACGCGGATGCGCGCCGCAACCTTGACCGGGTCATCAATCATGGGGCAGCAGCATCACCGCGACCACGGCGACGGCGGGCCATCCGCCGATCACGCATTTTCATCCAGATGTCGCGGAGCAGATGGCAATCACTTTGCGATAGCCCCATGTGCCCCCGAAGAACAATGCGCGCATTCTCTTCCAACACGTCGTCCAGACTGCCCGCACGGGTTAGCCGGTCACACTCAGCGAGTGGCATCGCGCCATTCAGCTTCGCGGGCATAAGCAATCGTTCGGCCTCGGTCGGCTCCAATTCAAGAACGCCGCCACCATAGCTACGACCTTCGATCTCAGCTGATGCTGCGGTGAGCCAAGTGTAAGTGTTGGCGATGACCCGTTCCGGCTTCTCCGTCTTGCAAGTGAGTCGGTGAATTGTATCGGTTGAAGTGGCACCGGCCTGATTCAGCACTACACGCGGGAAATCATAAATCTGGCGGAAAAGAAAGCCGTCCGGATTCCAGACGGAAGGCACGGCGTACCAGGGCGCACGGACAGAACACTTAAAGCCCTTATGGACCTCGTTGCCTTCGCCAAAACTAATATATCGAGCAAGCGCACCAGATGGTTTCGTGCCGTTGGTCGGCTTCAGATGCAGCAAATAAACGCGGTCGCCGGCGGAAGCCATAGACTTCCAGTCAGCTTTCCCGATCCGTGCGCCCTTGAGCTGTACGGCCCGAGAGACCAACGGGGCGGTATATTTTTCCAGACCTAATTCGGCGACCTGAACGCCGCTCAATACAAAAAAATCATTCTTGCCCGTCACGACACCAACATCAACGCTGGCATGGCTGGAAAGGTCGGCGGTGACCGATGAGGCCCTGAGCGAGCGCATGAAAGCAATTTCGTGCTCAGTAAGAAAGTATTTTAGCCACTTTTCATTATCATGTTGAACGATCTTCGGTTGTGCTGCCTTTAGCACAGCGACCGGCGGTTTCTTGGTGATCTCAGCTACGGTGCGCGTTTCGGTCATGGTTACGCGGCAGACGTTCGCCACCGACGCCGCGGCCAAGGCACCATCGGCCAGCAGTAAAACGACTTCCTGTTCAGCGTTCTCAAAAAACAGCTCATTGCAGGCAACAATATCGATGCGGGCAAAGCGGTCAGTCAGAAATGATCTGAGCTGTGCGGCATACGTGACCTGGAGCAACTCAGCCGGTAAGACCAAAGCCAGACGTCCGCCGGGCCGTAAGCTAGCGACGGCAGCTACCACGAAGGGCACCCAGATATTAGTGAGGCGGTTTGGCGAAAGCCCCTGCTCAGTCATAATTGCCATGGCTCGGCTGCGATGCGGTTCAGGAAAAGTCTGATAGCGGATGAAAGGTGGATTGCCGATCACGACATCAAAGGGCAGCTGTTTGTTTTGTTGAAACCAGCCGAAAAAATCGGCAGTTTCCACCACGTCACCGGCGCGGGAGCCAAGCAAGCCCTTCATTTTGACACGGGCGCGAACGGCTTCGGTAGCGATAATCTCAATGCCGATGAGGTGATTGGCTATTGTTGGACTGCGCGCTCCCATTTCAGCGAAGCGTTTGACGGCCGCGTCAAGGAAAGCGCCGTCACCGCAGCTAGGCTCTAAGACGCGGTCCTTAGGGGATCGAATTGCCCAAGCACAAAGCCACGCAGCCACCTCTGACGAGGTGTAGTAACCACCACGCAGTTTGTCTGCGTCCAAATCAGTGAACCGTCCGCTATGTGAACGGAGGACGGAGGTAGAGAGCGGTTTGGTCGTGAGTTTCGTGGTCTTCATTTTATCGTTCATTTCATTTTTTTGACAGTGGCCGCAGTTTCGCGATGTATCTTTCGGCTGCGTCCCGAACAACCCAAGCAACCGAAACCTTTTTTTGTTTCGCGATCTTTTCCAGGGTGCGGTAAATCTCCGGCGGAAAGGTGACGGAGGCGCGAGGCGCCGATGCGGCTTTCATTGTTTTCGTTCCCCTTGGCTTTGCCGACAAGGGCAAGTGCCCCGAATCGGAGGATGCACCACCTTACACCGAATCGGTGCGGGATGATAGGGGGCGAGGATTGCTCTGGGGCTTCCGCGGCAGTCTCGCTAAAGAAGCGAGAGCTGCCGGCGTGCCTGCTCCTCGCGGCGCCAATCGGGAGCCTGTAAGAGCGAGTGGCTGTCTTCGGCGATTGCCATGATGTAGCAGCATCACTACTCACGGCATCCCGCCAACAAACCCGCTTGTATCCTCGTTCTTAATCAGCGCCAGCCTTACGCCGACATGGCGGCAACCCGGCCTCGGGCAGGCCAGGTGCTTTGCCACTTCATCAAGGCGAACGTCGCGGTGAGAAACTTTAATGAGAAGCTGCACCGGGCTTTTCAGCCATACGTGCAGGCATCGCAGACACGTTGATTCAAGAATTACGCTGTCATCCAAATCCCTCAGCGAAGTGTCCCCCTTCCAATTCACCAGAAGTCCTCCGCCGAAGGAATCCGGTTGTAGGCGATCTTGCCTCCCGCGTTGCCGCCTGGTGGAGGCGTCCAAGGTCCGAGGGTGACGACGCGCTTGCCAAATTTCCGGTTCAGTCCGTCAATCGTGTTCGTCAGCAACTCGCATTTCTGGCGTTCCTTATCGTCGTTCAGAAGAAGATCGAGCTGCCGTCTATTCGCCGGCGATAACTCCGAAAGCGTTACCCCAACGCGCACAATTTCCGTACGGCGGTGCAGTTCGGCTCGGGCTTTCAGCCAAAGGGCATCGAGGGCTTTAAGACAGGCTTGATCGTCTTGGACGCAAGGTATCTCACGGTGGCCGAACCAAGCGCCGACCCGGTTATCGAGCCATAGCCCGAGCCTCCCGGCGTAGTAACTATCGCGCCGCATCCGCCGTGCTGCCTTCGTCAGAAGCAAGCGGGAGCACGACTGCGCGTGGTCAAAATCTCGCCAACCGGGAGACAACACGCGGGCATGACCGAACATGCCGCGAGACGTAGGCAAGGCGTGAAGGGCATAACCATGCAGCGTGTACCACATACGCTCGCCGTTCACGTTGCCCCACAGAGCGCGAAGCTGTTTCGGCTGGCTGTGCCAAAGGTCACGGGTGGTTGTGATAGCCGCTTCGTTAAGGCGCAATTCCATCCGCTTGCCGACACCTGGAATATCCTTCAACGGTAACGCGAACAACGGCTCGGGCATCTGTTCCGGCCGCCAGATGGTCACGCCATTGGGCTTATCAACCTTGCAAGCGATCTTGGCGAGCAATCTATTTGAGGCAAAACCGATGGAGCAGGTGATCTGTTCGCCGATGTTCTGGCGAATGCGTTGCTTGATACGCGCTGCCAGGGATTCGGGATCGGCGATACCCGCCGGATCGAGCTTGCAGGTAAGCTCGTCAATGGATTTGACTGTCTCAATCGGTATCTCACAATAAATCTCGTTGAGCAGCGCATTGTGTGCGCGCCGGAACAGGTCGGGCCTCTGTGTGACAAGCACCAGCTCGGGGCAGGCCGCCAGCGCTTCCGGCACGCGCATGACGTTCTTGCAGCCCGCCGCCTTGGCTTCCTTCGAGCAGGCGATGACCATCGTCGAATGCGCCGCCGCGGTTTCGAAGGGAATCACGCCCACCGGCCGCCCGCGTAGTTCCGGCATGGCCTGCTGCATGACCGAGGCGAAGAAGCCGTCGAAATCGAGGTAGAGCTTTTCGATCGTCTCCGGCTTACGCATGGAGCCCTTTTTATTGAGCCCTGATCCCAGGACCGGGCATGAGAACAAAAAAGGAACATAAGAGTCAAGCGAACTGTTAGCCCGGTAGTGGGTCCGTTCGATTTTCTGACGCTCTTGGCCTTGTTCTGGGGTTCTGCCATCTTTCACGGATGGACACTTCCCGAGCCATAATTATAGGGGCTGCGATTATCGCGGCGGCGGTCCTGTTCTTATTTCGCTGGGAGATACAGCCAGCAGTGCATGACTTGGGGACTAGTCTCGCCTATCGCTTGGATAGGTGGACCGGAACAGTCACTATTTGTCACTACCCGCCCGGTTACGACACGTATCACCCGACCTATAAGCTTGAATGTGCCAGCCAATGACCAAGCGCCTTAAGCGCCCCCGCGACCCCATCCAGCTAGGCAAGCTGATCGTCGATATAGCGACGGGACAGGTGCAGGACGCAGCAGAGGATAAGCGCAACCCAGCCGCCGTTGAGATGGGACGGAAGGGCGGCGCAGCGCGTGCGACGGCTCTTACCAAAAAGCGGCGTTCAGAGATTGCCCGAAAGGCTGCGGCAAAGCGCTGGGAACGTTAACGTCCTCGGAACAAGTCCCCTTGTCCGCCAAACACCCGCGCAATATTCGCTTCATACTGTTCTGCCGTATCCGAAACTTGGGCGATACCAAGAGTTTGTCCTAGCTGCGTCCTAAGTGCTTTGACGCCAACATCTGACAGAAATTGGTGCAGTTTTTTCCAGCGTTCGCTACCAGCAACGCGTGCAGCCTGGGTTAGTTGTAAGACTTTGCCGTTACTTTTTGCCAAGGGTTGGTAGATATGCTCCACGGTAAGATGTTTGAATTTCCACGGACGGTTTTTAACCGGCTTCGGAATTTTGTAGAGTCGATACCATTCAGCATAGAGCTGTTCGGGAAATTCCCTTTCGTATTCACGCGCTTCTTCCCGCACATACAACTTGAAGGCGGCGATAACCTCTTCGGCCGTCGGGTTATAGCCGGCCAATGCATAGACAAGCTGCCTGATCCCGTTTTTTGCTGATGCTGTAGTGATGATCCGCGCTTGTTCAATCATCTTCTCGTAGCGCGGCCCGGATAATTTACCGCCCGCTTTGGCAGTCAAGATGGCATTGCAGATGTCGATAAGAATGGCGGCGTCGTACCCGTGCGCCACGGCCGAAAGAGGGTTCGCCGCGGCCGAGCCCGGCCTTTGAAAAACAAGGGGATTTTCTATTTTTTCGCGCAAGTCGCGGCCGATGTATTCATCCATCGCCTTGCTGTTCACGAACACCTTGAGGCGCGAACCGCGACGGCTGAAACCAATGGCCGATCCCATGCCGCTCTGGCTAATAACCGCGGTCTTGGTGGCGTCGTCCAAGACGTAGCAATCCACATCGACGCCAAAATCATTAAGGAAGTTTCCCTTATGGATGGCGCGAATCCCCCAGCGGGCCTGAGCGGCTCGGCGGGCGATTTCCTGCCTTTGCTCGTCAGTTAGTGCAGCCGCGCGTGCTATGCCGCCCTTCTGGGGGCCGGTAGGTTCATTGGTGTCGTCGCTCATGCAAGCATCCTTTGCGTCCGAATGTGCTTGCTAAAATAGTCGGCCATAGGGCACTTTGCAAGCATTATGTCACAGTAGCGATGCTTGCTGAATTTGCTTGACGCTAAGTATGAAAGGTCCGATACTCAGGGTATGAATAAGCTACCCCCTGAGAAGCGCGCCCAAGTTCTCGGCCTGATGGTCGAGGGTGTTTCGTTGCGCGCGATCACCAGATTGACCGGAGCGGGTAAAAACACCCTCGCCCGGCTCCTAGTCACGGCAGGGCGCGCATGTGCCGAGTATCAGAACAAGACGCTTCGCGGCCTCAACTGCAAGCGCGTCCAGGTCGATGAAATATGGAGCTTCGTTTACGCCAAGCAAAAGAACGTCCCGGCGGATAAGAAGGGTGTGCCGGGCTATGGCGATGTTTGGACTTGGACGGCGATTGATGCCGACAGCAAGCTCGCCGTGTCGTGGCTGGTTGGAAGCCGCGACGGCGAAGCGGCCAAGCTGTTCATGAATGACGTTGCGGGCCGCCTAGCCCATCGCGTGCAACTGACTTCCGATGGTCACGCGCCGTATCTGTGGGCCGTCGAAGATGCTTTCGGGACGGAAATCGACTTTGCCCAATTGGTCAAAATTTACGGACAGCCAATAGAGAGCGAGAAACGATACAGCCCAGCACAGTGTATCGGCGCAAAGCGCCAGCGCGTCACGGGCAACCCCGATCCCAAGCATATCAGTACGTCGTTTGTGGAGCGCCAGAACCTAACCATGCGCATGAACATTCGCAGATTTACGAGACTCACAAACGCTTTTAGTAAGAAAATCGAGAACCACGCGCATTCCGTCGCTATTCATTTCATGCACTACAATTTTGTTCGCCAGCATCAGACCACGCGGCTCACGCCAGCGATGGCGGCCGGTGTGACAAACCGACTTTGGGAATTATCGGACGTAGTGAAAATGATTGAGGCTTGGGAAGCGTCACAGATGAAAAAGGCTGCATAGGAGTATTGAGATGGCTGTATTAGCTACTTTCGCCACGGTAACCGGCTCGCTTAAGGCTGCGGGCGAAACGATCAAGGCGATGATAAGTTTGCGCGATACCGCAGCTTTCCAAACTAAGGCTATCGAACTGCAAGGCCAGATTAGCGCCACCATGGCCGATGCCATTTCTGCTTATGAGGCGCAAACGGCAGCATTGAAACGTGTAGACGAGCTTGAACAAGAAATGGCTCGCCTTAAAACATGGGATGCTGAGAAGCAGCGCTATGAATTGAAGAAACTTGGGCATGAAGGCGTTTTCGCTTACGCCCTTAAGGCTGATGCACAAGGCCCCGAACCCGCGCATTGGATATGTCCCGACTGTTACCAGAATGGCGAGAAATCCATCTTGCAGCAGATCACGCGCTATCCGGGACGGGCGGATGTGCGCGCGTGTCAGCGGTGCAGTTGGGAAATTTACGTTTCCGGCGGATGGATGCCTGACCACGCGAAGGCGAAACGGTCGCGTTAAATGCCACATTTCAAACGGACCCACTACCGTTAGCCCCGTAGAATCTCCTATGAAATTAGTGCATGCCCGCCTGACGATATGCGTGTGTCATGTCAGGTTTAACATCACACGGGTGTCATCGTTTCTCGTTGTGCTCGTCCAAATCCACGACAAGGCCGCTATGGTCGCTTAACCGGACCCCATCCGGGGCTGTACCTTCCCATCCCGCAACGACACGAGAATTATTGGCAAGGCTTTCTGAAATCAGGACGTGATCGATCGGAGAGTGATTCAATTTTAACTCGGGGGGTATTCGGTCGTATTCGGTGGTACAAACCAACCCATTTTGATGCATGGCTTTGCGCATAGCCTCACGACCACGTTCGGTCCCATACCAATGTGGCCCCCCTAGATTAAGATTTAAATCTCCAGCGACACACAAGACTGCATCAGGATGATCTCGACGAAGTGCGCACCATTCTTCATTCTGTTCGTCGATAACACGGTATTGCTCGGACCAATTTTGCACAACGGTTCCACCGGAGTGCTTGCCACGATCACTATGCCAAGGCAGAACGGTACCAAACATGATCATTGCACCAAGCGGCGTGTCGAGAAGGGCAGCGACAGTGCGTTCTTTGTCGCGGACTAGCAGCGATGGTTTCAAAATTGGAAAACTGCTCCAGATGGTTACCCACCGTGAGCCCTCCCGAACATCACTTCCCGGTCGGACTTTTCGTGGCAACGAATGCACCGGGAGATGGGTTGAAGTCAGGTCCAGATCGTCGTGTGTTTCTGTCAAAACCCAAATGTCGGCAGGATTGCTTCTTAGTATCTGAAGGCGACGAGCATTGTTTTCTAACCCGGCTGCATATTCGACATTCCAGGTACCGATCCGCATAAACATACTCCTCTAGAATTGTAGCCTCCGATCCGGGTGACCGCCCAAATTAGCTTATCGATCATTTTGTTCGATATATCGAGGTGTATATTTTGAACGGTTGTCGTCGGCTTACCGCATGGATCTGCGGCAGGTCTTCGCCACCAATCTGCGGCGCCTGCGAAACGCCAAGGGGCTTTCGCAAGACGCTCTCGCCTATGAGGCAGAGGTAAGCCGGAGCTATTTGAGCCAGATTGAGAAAGGGGCGTTCTACGCGAGCCTTCGAATCCTCGGCAGGCTCGCTGAGGTGCTCGAGGTGGAACCAGAAGAGCTATTGAGATTGCCGCGCCAGAGCAACAAACGGCGAAAGTAATGCATAGTTCATGCGCGCCAGAGAACGCGGCGGGCGGCAACAATCATTCGGTATTGCCCGACGTTGTATAGCGGTAGCTCACCGGGTTTCCTAGACATTACTGTATATAATTTATTTATATTGACTATTTTGAATATTATTATAATATAGCTTGAATACATACAGGTGCAGATCGATGTCTCTCAAGGTTATTTACTTGCCGCTCGCCGTCAAAATCGAGAAGTCACTCTCCGCCGCCGACAAAACGCTGAAGGCAAAGCTGGGATCGCCCAACCAAACCCTCACCGCAACCGAGCTCCTGCCCTTCGTCGATGCGGTCCGCGACTTGGCCGAGCTTGGCGGCAATCTCCAGGCAACGGCGACGGAGTTCGGTAACCGGATCGCGGCCTATGAAGCGACCCTTTCTTCAGCTGCCGCCAAACCCTCAAGCGACTTTGCCAGCCAGCTCGACCAGAGGCTGACGGCGACATCGGATCTGCTCCGCGCCACCCTCGATCGCCTCGACCAGGTCGAAACGGCGGTCATGCGGTTGTATAAGCCGCCCTTCCTGCCGATCGACCCGCACGATAAGCCAAGGAAAGCCCTGGCAGGCCTCCGGGCCAGCTTCGACGTCGCCTGCGGCGGCTCAGATGGCTCAGTATCATGAGTGACCCGAACGTCAGCGTGCGCTTCTTCATCTTCGAGGCCGATGGAACCCTCCGGCGGGTATCACATCAATCGACTAGCCGGCTGGTCCATGGCGGCGGGGCCGTGCCGCAGTTCGTCGGCCAGAAGATCCGCTACCTCGAAGTCATCGTCGAGATTGAAGGAAAGGTCCCCTTCCGCATCGTCAATATGTGCACCGGCTATTTGCACGTCGATGCGAAGGGCAGCATCGACAGGGCATTACGAGAGTCGGCGGTTCGTTACCTGCCTCCATCCCGCGATCTTCGGGGATTGGATCCGGACGAATTCGTCATCGCCTTCCCACCTGCTCATGCGTCGGAGAAAAACCTCTCCGACAGTGTGTGGGCACCCTCGAAGCAGGAACTGGCACAGATCGCCGGCGCCATTTGGCCAGAAAAACGACCTGCGGGGATGCCACGCCCTAACTTCCTTAAAATTACCGCTGTGGCGCCTGACTAGAGATAGGTGCATCTTCATGCCATGACGTCGCTGCTTCTGTTGCAATCATTGCAATTCAAAATCCTTAAAAATCTAATGCGCGCGTGCCCTTGCCAAATGCTTCGGCAGTGCGTATGTCATGCACTGCGTACGCCGTAACGAGTTGGCAAACCGGTCTGCTTAGACCCTAACGCCGCCGGCAGCGACGTCACCAAATCCAAGGATGGAGCCACAAAGCTAAGTCTGGCCCACGCGCAAGCGTGGCGGGTTTAGCCAACCTTCATCTTGGAGACTGCGATGACCCTCCCCCACCCCCATGTTCAGAAAAGTTCCAACGTCCCTATCCAGCTTCTGTCGCTAAAGAAAGTGGCTGAGAAGCTGGACGTCTCGGTCTCCTCGCTACGGAGGCTTATCGACAGCAGCGAGCTTCTCGCCCATAAAATCGGCGGGCAAATTCGCATATCAACGTTGGACCTTCATGCTTTCGTCAGCGCTTCCCGTTTGGAAGACGAAGACTTGGGCAAACCTGCCCAACATTGAGAACAAATTTAATTTCATATCCATAAGGCGCGATGACTTCATTCAAGGGGAAGTCACATGGTCTTATCACTATTTAGAAGGATGAATGCACATGGATAACTATGCCATCACGTGCGGTAACTTGGTGAAACCAGCGGCGCCAATTACCTTAGCGGATCTCTTCGACATCGTCTCCCATAACGAGAGCCTGTCCCCTCGGGCGCGCCGTGACATCTGTGCCGCAATCCGCAAAATTGCCATGCTCATTGCCCCTGATGGCATGAACCTGCCTGTTCAGGCAGCCCTGATCTCCAAAGCTCTACAAGGGATCTCGCCCGCGATGACGGGGTTGCAACGCGATAGCTATAGCAACATCAAAAGTCGTTTCCGCCGAGCTCTGAAGATGGCCGGGGTGGACGTGCATCCTGGCAAACAGACGAATGAGCTTTCGCAAGAATGGCAGGCCCTACGGAACATGCTTGATTACCCCCGTCGCTGGATCCCGCTGTCACGCTTGGCGCATCATGCCTCTGCCGTGGGCTGGAAACCGACAGACATCACCGACGCGCATATCGAGCAGCTTCTCCTACAGCTTCGAACGAACGCCATACATCTAGACCCATCTCGGGCCATCCGGGAGACGTGCAAGAGCTGGAACGGCTGTCTAGACAAAATTAAAGGCTGGCCGGGAGTGCGCCTGGCCATCGTGAGCAATCGCACGCCCTACACAAGAAGCTGGGATGAATTCGACGCTCGACTTCGCCAAGAGGTCGAAGGACATCTCAAGCGCATTGAAAACCCCTTACCATTCTCCATCATCGCGGACAGTGGGAGCGCGCCATCTCCGTTCGAAGGCTGGCGATCGCGGAAGACTCGGCGGCCTATCGCCCAGAGAACAGCCAAAAACTATAAGTTTCAGTTGCTCCAGTACCTCTCCGCCTTGGTTTGTACAGGCCTCCCGTTGGATCAGTTGACCGATCTGAGTGTGGCAACCCGCCCTGATCTCGTCGAACGCGGTCTTACCTTCTTTTATGAACGCGCCGGCAAGCAGATGGCGGTGCAAGTCGCTGGTATCGGTCAACTACTGGTCCAGATATCCAAAAACTGGCTCCAGGATTCTGAGCGCGCCGCGCAAATCTCGATGATGCTATCGAACGTGCCCAAGCGTAAGGGGATGAGCAAGAAGGTCGAGGGTCTGTTGCGCCAGTTCGATGATCCGCGGAACCAGCATGATCTCCTGGGGCTTCCCAGGAGGCTGGCAAACGAAGCCCGCAAGAGGCGTGATAGTTCCCCGGTGAAAGCCGCGCGCCTCTTCGAGACAGCGCTCGCCATCGAGATGCTCCTGATGTGCCCAGTGCGCGTTGGCAATTTAGCTACGTTGCATATTGATAAGCACTTCGTCCGGTCGCGTCCGGGCAAGGAAGGTGCGGTGCACCTCGTCATACCTGCGGAACAAGTGAAAAACCGCCAGCAAATAGAGTTCGAGTTGCCGAAGCCACTATTAAACTTGCTACACGAACACTTGGAAAGATTCAGGACAAAGCTACCCGGTTATGACTCGCGTTGGTTGTTCCCCCGAACCGGCGGCAAACATGTCGCAACTAAAATCTTAGGAAGGCAGCTCAGCATCGCCATTTTCCATCACATCGGCATCCGCATGACCGTTCATATGTTTCGACATTTCGGGGCGGAAACTTTCATCGAACTACAACCTGCTGGGCATGAAGTGATGCGTCAGACACTCGGCCATTCATCTGTCGACACGACCACACGCTTTTATGCTCGCCGCAATCCGGTGAAGGCTGGACGTTTCTTTGCGGAAGAGATCCTAAAGCTTCGCGACAGCGGTTATGCCGGGCATCGTCATAAAGGAAAGCACAAATGAATAATCAATCGCCCACGTTGACACTTCCCTTCAAGCACTGGCCAGAACCAGATCGCGTCCGGTGGCTGCAATCACGTATCTGCAATGCACCGTTCGGTATTCAAAGCCCTGCGGCCACATGGAGTCCGGCGCGCGTACGGATGGTCGAGGACGCCTATGGCCAGTGGTTAGCTTGGTTCGAGGCACGTGGCGAATTAGATGTAGAGCTTGCTGAGCGCGTCACTGTAGACCGTGTGGAAGCTTATGTCGGCGCCATGCGCAAGCGTATCGCTCCAGTCAGCGTCGCCATGATGGTCGGTAACCTCGGGCGGATGATGGCCGTCATTTACCCGGGGAAAGACTGGGCCTGGCTCCGCAATATTTACCAATACCTAAAGGTGAATGCAGTGCCAGTTCGAGATAAACGCCAATCAATCGTCCCAGCATTAGATCTTTACAACCTTGGGCTCGATCTAATGCAACACGCCGACAAGATTAAACATCATACCTTTTTCAACGCGGCCATCTATCGCGATGGCCTCATCATCTCGCTTCTGGCAGCGTCGGCTTTGCGTCTCGCCAATCTCTCTTCGATAACAATAGGCACTCAACTCACGTGTCATGATGGAGAATACTGGCTTCACTTCCCCGAAGAGGAAACGAAGAACAGTCGGCCCATTGATCTCGTCCTACCAAATTCGCTTGTGCCGTACATTGAGCAATATCTTCAGCACCACCGCCGCGTGCTTCTGGACCGCCGGATAGATAAGACTGTTGCTCCTGCGCGCAGGCTGTGGGTGAACCGTGCAGGCTTGCCGATGGCAGCGAGCGCTATACGTGCGCAAATCAAAAGTCGCACGGAGCACGCATTCGGGCGTCCAGTATGGCCTCATCTATTTCGCGCCTGCGCCGCGACCTCTTGGGCGATCGAGAAGCCCAATACCGTGACACGGTCCGCCGACCTCTTGGGACACGCCAACTACGGCACGACGGAGAAATACTACATTCAAGCGGGATCACTCGAGAGTAGCCGCCGTTACCAAAAAGCGATGCTAAAATTACGGGCAAGTAAAAGATCGAGTTGAATTCAGGCCGCTTCATCGCAATGTCCGCTATGTGCCACTAGCAGACATGGCCCAGTAGCTCGTCGGGCTGATATTCGCCCATGGCAACCGCATCTCCGGTCCCTTGCGGCTCGACTGGTCGCAGATCGACCTCGGACAGCGCACCTATCCTGATGATTGTTGTCCGAGATGCAGGCTCCATGCTGATGCACATGCACGACGGAGGTATCGATCATCTGCACCGCCGTATCATGACCGGCTGCCAACGCATCCATGATCTGGTCCCAGACGCCAGCCTGCCGCCACCGAACGAAGCGATTGTAACAAGTGGTGCGTGGACCATAGGCTGCTGGCAGATCGCGCCATGGCGCACCAGAGCGCAGAACCCAAAAGATGCCATTGAGCACGCGACGGTCATTTACCCGCCGAACGCCGCGCGGCTTGTTCGGCAGCATCGGCTTGATCGCGGTCCATTCGTAGTCGCTGAGTTCGTAGCGCATGATTCGAGGCTCCGGTTTCGGAGCATGAATCACGGCTTGGGCAGCGCCATCAACTCTGACGGTCCCCAGCCGCGCCTCTAAAGCCATGATTTGACTTCTGCTTTCGGCGCAATAACGTACATGACCCGACTTGCCGCCGGTTCTACCCTGTCGCGAATGACCCTAAGGCGACCTTGCTCGGCATTGCGTTACTGCGTGAAACTGAGTCCAATCATTTGATGCTCATCGTCACTGCGCGGGTCGGCAAAGGCGGGTTGCTAACAAGTTCAAGGGATCGGTATGCGCGTTTTATTCTCATCTATGTGGATGACAGGCCACATACGCCCGCTGCTTCCCTACGCGCATGCGCTGATGAAGCGTGGCCATGATGTTTTGTTTGCCTCACCCGAGAGTGCCGGTGCGATGCTGCGGGACGCCGGGCTAACACACGCGGTGTTCGGTCATCCGGGTGATGAGCAAATTGGCAAGATCTGGGCGACGACCTCCGGCATGCCTGCCGAGGAGATGGTCCAAACAATGGTCGGCAAGGTTTTCGCAGACCTTAACCCGCGAGCTGCATTGCCCGCGCTACGCGAGACAATCCGGACGTGGAAACCTGACATCATCGTGCGGGAGTCGCTGGAGTTCGCCGCCGCTGTGTTAGCTGCGGAAAATGATATTCCTATTGCCAGTGTCGCGACCACCAACGGTCATACAGAAGCCGTGGCGATGGCAAGTGCCGTAGCTTCGGTGGACGCCCTGCGTCTGGAGGCTGGACTTGACCAAGATAATGGGACGGGTCTGCGCGCTACGCCGAGCTTCTCGTCGTTTCCCGCTTCGCTAGGTGGTGATGCCACGGCGGTGGGCTCGTTGGCGCCGCTTCGTGTGCGGACGGCGAGGGAGAAATTGGACCCGGACAGTGCGGTTCCGGCATGGGCGCTCGACGATGGGCGTCCGTTGGTGTTCATCACCTTCGGCACATTGGCGGCCGGGTCGCCAAAGAACCATGAGCTGTTTCGGACCGCTCTCAAATCCGTCGCAGCGTTGCCTGTCAGGGCGTTGTTTTCGACCGGGGCAGAGATGGACCGCGCGCTGCTCGGCGCCATTCCCGAGAACGTGACCGTTGAGTCTTGGGTGCCTCAGGCCGAGGTCTTTCCACGAGCGGCGGCTCTCGTCTGCCATGGCGGTGCGGGCACTGTCCTCGCCGGATTGGCCAACGGGGTGCCGATGGTGCTCACACCCCTTGGCGCTGATCAACCCGAAACCGCGCGGAGAGTGGAAGCAACCGGCGCAGGCATATCACTGTTTAAGCCGGATGCGACTTTGCTGCGGGCGGCAGTTGAGAGAGCACTGGTTGACGCAGAAATACGTGCTGCGGCGGACCGGATCGCTAACGAGATTGCGGCCATGTCGAGCGTGGACGATGCTGTTAGCAAGATCGAGCGTTTGAACTGATCAAAAAATGTCGGCTGTCGGGGCATAGCGGACTCTGGGCCGACGCCCGCCGAGCAGATTTATGGGTTCACGGCCTAGATCAAAATGGCTTTTCATTTTCGTAGGCAATAATGCGACTGGTAAAACAACGGTCCAGCGGCACTTAGTTAAGTTGCTCAACGGAGCCGATTATAAGCGCCTTCCGTCAAATCAGGCGTATGAAATTACCCACGCACATATCATGCGGAAATTCCGCAAAGTGTTTATCGCTGGGCGCAGTTACCAGGAACTACGCAATTCTCCGAACGAGTACACAACAGTCAGGGACTATTTTCGACGAAAATTCGGGCGGGCGGCAGCGGACGTGGACCTAGCCTTCATGGCTTCGCATATTGACCGAGCAGATATCGAATTAATGATTCGGGAAGCTCATTACCGTTTTTGGAATGTGTGCGCGATATTCTTCGGCAATGCTATTTCTGCCGACCCTGAGGTTGTTACGAGCATTTCAGCAGAACTGCCATGGGATGAACGTTGGTACGCGGAAAATTCTCACTCGGATGATGAGGAAGTCCAACAACGTCAGCTCGGCGATATAGCCGGTGAAATTGTTCAGATGCTCATCGAGCGGACGAGGGGTTGGTAATTTTGTGATGACACCGTTCATACACGCTACAATTGACGTCGGCCGTTTACAGCCGCCGTATACCGTCAAGTAACACGCGCGTTGCAACGCAATCATCTTCGTTATAGTCGAGGATACGCCGCTTCACAGTTACATCGCCCGTTTTTATCCAACGATCAAACCACTCGATCGACGCAGCACCTGACGGTTGCGTATCCCGCCACTTGAAACCAAGAAATTTTGCGAGAGTCTTGATCGAGTGATCGCGGGTCGGCCACTCAGTCGCCTTCTTTACAACGTCATAGTAGAGGTCGACCGAGTGCGTTGGATGGAACAGGTTTTCGATCTCGTCGGTGGTGCACACAGCGGGATATTTGGCCTGAAGCTGCCGCCAGATGGTGCGTTCATATTTCGAATAGTAATAGACAACGCAGGGCTGGTGATTGGCGATGTACCGCCATGCCTCGGCGAAGGCACGTTCTTCTTCCTCGGGGCTGACAGAATTGGCGAAAAAAGCAACGTAGCGTTCGGTCGCAGCATCGCCGCCGAGGCGCTCGACAAAGCCATGCAGGTAGCAAATATCCCGCATGGGATCGACCTCGATATCAAAAAAGAGTTCTGTCTCGGAGCTTGGTAGGCTGATCGGCCCGGTGAGATAGGGCCTAGCGCCCTTCGTCTTCGTGAGCTTGGCGCGCGCTTGTAGCTTGCGTAGCGTGTCGGGTCCAATGCCCTTGAACACCGTTTTCGTTCCCGTGATGAATCCGTCGACGTTCGTGGTCGAGAGATCCGACACCGTCGGGATCCGGTCGACCAACACGTCGCGTTTGGCGCGACCAAGTTCTGGTAACAGTGTTAGGTCATCTTCTGCCTCGAGATCGGCCACACAGGCGGTGTACCACTGGCAGAGTTTGCATACTCCACCATAAGCCGGCGCGGTTTTCTCGGTTTGGGCGACAATGCGTTGTGCCCGCGCCAGCGCTTCCTGGTAGATCTGCCACATCGTCATCGGGTTGCGCTTGCCCTGGGGTTCCCGAAGGTCGTAGGTGACCTCCCTGCCGTGAATATCCCAGACGAAGGGGCGCCTCGAGCTGGCTAGGCCTCTGCGCTCGAGGATGTCGGTGTAGAGAGCGAGCTGAACGCCGTAGTGCTTTTTTAGCTTCGCGTCGTCGTCTTCGCCTTCCTCTCCCGACCCGGATTTGATGTCGCCTGCCACATAGCCGTCGCCCTCCCGTCGCAGCAGGTCGGGGTCTCCAAGGAGATCGTCCGCAGAGATACGAGCGCTATAAATCAGCGTCTCACCACGCTGCATGGATTCGTACGTCCGGCGTTCCTTCTCGTCGCCGGCGTATGGCGACAAATCGAGAAAGGGGACTGCCAGCCCGTCGATGACCTCGTGCTCATACGCCGTGCCTTTTTCCCAGAGCAATCGCACGAACGGACTGACGTCATCGCGTTTTGCCGGATCACCGAACAGATCCATTGCCGGCCGGTGAGGACACTGGACCAGGTCGTAGAGCATTGCGGCGGTGATCGGGGTTGCCACGAAAACACCCATGCATTTTGAAAACGGCACAGTCGGCGTTTCAACCAACCTTAATGCCAATGTTGCCAGAATACACGGACTCGGTCACAGGTTCCATTACTTGCCAACGCTAGTAGATTATTACGGATAGTCAATATTCGTCATATTCAACTAAGTAACAGATTGACTTTTTGGCTAGAAGTGCTAATATTGGCTGTTATCTGCCTAATCTCGACCCGTCGTCAACGCCAGGAGGGCCCCAATTGAGAGTGCGTGCCCATGGAAGCGGCGTGGCCCATCACCATCGAGCAAGCGGCCTTACGCCTGCATGTAAAGAGCCTCCGGGGACTTAAAGAGCGCTGCCGGGCCCATGGGCTTGGCCGGCTGGTGGGACGAACCATCATCTTCGACGAAGCCGAATTTCAAACTCTCTACCGGAGCCTGCCATGTCCCTCAAGCTCGTCCGCCGTGAAGGCAGGACCGACCTCTATGTCCGCGGCACCGTCAGAGGCATCCGTTGCTTCGAGACTGCAGGCACTGCTGACAAAACCGCCGCGGAAGCGTACCGTGCGAAGCGCGAGGCGGAATTATACGAAGAGTCCCTCTACGGAAAGCGCGCCGTCGTCTCCTTCCAGCGCGCGGCTTTGAATTACCTCGAGTTCGAGACACGCCCGCTCCGGACTAAGGACTACATCGGTCGGCTGGTGAAACACTTCGGGCCGATGCCTCTCGCCAAGATCGACCAACTCGCCGCGGAGAAGGCTGTCACGGCCTTGCTCAAGTTGGATGCCGCGCCTGCGACAAAGGCGAGGAGCGTTTACGTGCCCCTAGCGGCGGTACTCAACCATGCGAACCGGCGAGGCTGGTGCGACCGCCCGCGCTTCGAGCTGCCGAAGGTTCCGGCTGGCAATACGCGGTGGCTGACGCCGGCTGAGTTTCTGACCCTGGAAGAGCACGCCGCGCCGCATTTACGACCTTTGTTGTGGTTCCTCGTCTGCACCGGCGCCCGCATGGGTGAGGCGCTCGATCTCGACTGGACCGATGTCGATCTCACAGCGTCGAAGGTCATCTTCAGGAAGACCAAGAACAGCGTACCTCGCGCAGCTTCGTTGCCAACGGCAGCGGTGCTGGTCCTGGCCGGACTTCCCGGCAGGACGGGCTCGGTCTTCCGCCGTGCTGATGGCGAGCCCTACGCCGATCGTTTTCGGGAAGGTGGAGGTCAGATCAAGAAGGGCTGGCAGGGCGCTTGTAAGCGCGCTGGGATCGTCGGCGCCACTCCCCATGACCTGCGGCATAGCTGGGCGAGTTGGTTCTATGCCTTGAGCAAGGACACGCTGCTACTCAAGGCCGAGGGCGGTTGGAAGTCGACCGAGATGGTCGAGCGTTACGCCCACCTGATGCCGAGCGACCTCGTGCTGGAGATCAGCAAGGTGTGGGGAGCGTCGCATCCGCGGCTTGGGCTGCTGCCTGGTGCCATATCCGTGCCGATAGTAGTAACCCAGCCGAAAGCCCAACAAGGCCAGTAACATGTCGCCCTGCCCCGCCGCGTTGGTAAGGGAGAGGTCCTCAGTTCAATCCTGAGCGGCAGCACCATTTATCCAGCCATATCATTGGGTTTTGACTCGTGCACTTGCAGCGACGTGCAGAAATTTGCGCGAACGTGTCGGGAACTTGCGGCAGGAAGTGGTGCCAGATCCGTGCCATTACCGCCG
>Ga0208849_1000805_pt1 | contig 25967 bp, 24 predicted proteins | sample NGESurdeep072012_10_FD_184470 | JGI IMG/M metagenome (GOLD analysis project Ga0208849, IMG submission 184470) | Arctic peat soil microbial communities from Barrow, Alaska - NGEE Surface sample 53-3 deep-072012 (SPAdes) | ecosystem: Environmental > Terrestrial > Soil > Wetlands > Peat ... | reverse complement strand
AACTCGCCAAGCTCGTTGGACGCGCCGATAAACAGCATGTTCACCGCGCTCACGCGTCCGCGCATCGCGTCGGGGGTCGCCATCTGCACCAGCGACTGGCGGATGAAGACGCTCACCATGTCGGCCGCGCCCAAAATCGCCAGTGCCGCCAGCGATAGCCAGAAATTCGTCGAGAGCCCGAAGACGATGGTGGCGATGCCGAACATGAAAACGGCGGCGAACATCGCGGGGCCTGCATGCCGCTCTAGCGGTCGTCTTCCGAAAGTCACGCCGACGAGGGCAGCGCCAAGCGCCGGCGCGCTGCGCAGGAAACCAAGGCCCAGCGGGCCCGCATGCAGAATGTCGCGGGCGAATATCGGCAGCAGCGCCGTGGCGCCGCCCAGCAAAACGGCGAAAAGATCGAGCGAGAGAGCGCCCAGAATGACGGGGCGCGTACGAACGAAATGCACGCCTTCCGTCACCCGTTCGACGGCAGTGGCGAGCCCCTGCGCATTGGCGGCGCGCCGCCTGCCGCCGACGAAGACCACAGCAACACCGGCGGCAAGAAAACTCGCGCAGCACGCGGCATAGGCAAAGGACGGCCCGAGCACAAAGAGAAAGCCGCCCAGCGCCGGACCCACCAGCACCGCCCCCTGGAAGCTCGACGATCCCCATGCCAGCGCGCGCTGCAGGCTTTCGCGCGGCACCAGAAACGGCAGCAGCGATTGCGATGCGGGACCGGCGAATCCGCGCGACGCGCCGAAGAACACAAGCACCGCATAGAAGGGCCAGGTTGCGTGCACCTGCGTCAGGGTGAGCACGAGAAAGGTGGCGCTCGCCACGGCCTGCGCAATCACGCTGGCGCAGAACACCCGGCGCTGATCGAAGCGGTCGGAAATGTCGCCCGCCGGCAGGGCCAGCAGAAACATCGGCACGAACTGGCAGAGTCCCACCAGGCCCAGCGCCAACGGATCGCGCGTGAGATCGTAAATCTGCCAGCCCACCGCCACCGATTGCACCTGCATGGCGATCGAGGACAGAAAACGCGCGCCCACGAACTGCGCGAAATCGCGGCGGCGATAAACCGGCTCCGGCGGCGCGGTCATGCGGATTGCGAACGCGCCCAATCGGCGCGCGCGATGCTCCAGACGTCGGTCACGAAAGTCTTGCCGCCATGGACGACGTCGTGCCGCGCGCCGCGGGTCTCGCCCAGCCGCTGCGCGACCGCCTGGGAGGCGGCATTGTCGATCTGGATTACCGAAATCACGCGGTCGAAGTTTTGCGTGAGGAAGGCGTATGCCATCGCCGCCCGCGCCGCTTCCGTGGCGAGCCCTGCGCCCCAATACTTCTTGCCGAGTGTCCAGCCCACTTCGGGACCGGGCCAACCTTCGGGGTTGTGCATGCCGACGCGGCCGACAAACGCGCGATCGGCTTTGCGTTCGACCGCCCACATGCCATAGCCGCGCAATTCCCAGTGGCCGATGAACGTCGCCATGTTGCGCCAGGCATCGGCCCGCGACATCGGCTCGCCCGTCAGATAACGGGTCACATCGCTATCCGCCATGAAACGCGCATAGGGCTCGAAATCTTCCGCGCGCCATTCGCGCAGCACAAGCCGTTCGGTTTCAAGGCGCGGAATCACGTCGGCGTCCTTTCGCCCGAATAGGGGATCACAGGCAGCCCCATGGACCGGCGTTGGCCCCGGACTCGAGCACGGTGCTTGTTGCTACTTCTCCCTCACCGCCGCGACGATCTTCTGCGCGGCGTCGGCGAGGTCGCTGGCGGAGACGATCGGCAGGCCGGATTTCGCGAGAATATCCTTGCCTTTGTCGACATTCGTCCCTTCGAGGCGCACCACCAGCGGCACGGACAGCGAAATTTCCTTCGCCGCCGCCACGATGCCTTCGGCGATGATGTCGCATTTCATGATGCCGCCGAAAATGTTGACCAGAATGCCTTTGACGTGCGGATCGGAGACGATGATCTTGAACGCCGCCGTCACTTTCTCGCGGCTGGCGCCGCCGCCCACGTCAAGAAAGTTCGCCGGCTCCTCGCCATAGAGCTTGATGATGTCCATCGTCGCCATGGCAAGGCCCGCGCCGTTTACCATGCAGCCGATGCTACCGTCGAGCTTGACGTAGGAAAGATCGTATTTCGCCGCTTCGCGTTCGGTGGGGTCTTCTTCGTCGGGATCGCGCAGCGCCGCCATGTCCTTGTGGCGGAAAAGCGCGTTGTCGTCGAAATTGATCTTGGCATCGAGGCAGATCAAGTCGCCGGCTTTGGTGACCACCAGCGGGTTGATTTCGAGCAGACTCATGTCTTTCGCAACAAATGCCTCGTAAAGCCCTTCTACAACCGTGCCGCATTGCTTCGCCTGTTCGCCGGCGAGTTTCAGCGCCGACGCAATGTTGCGGCCGACATAGGGCCGATAGCCCGCAGCCGGTTCGACCTGGCAGGTGAGAATCTTGTCGGGACTGTGCTTCGCCACTTCCTCGATATCCATGCCGCCTTCGGTGGAGGCGATGAACGCGACGCGGCCGGTGCCGCGATCGACGAGCGCCGAAAGATAGAGCTCGCGCGCGATGGCCGAGCCGTCTTCGATGTAGAGCCGGCGCACGACGCGCCCCGCCGGTCCGGTCTGATGCGTTATCAGCGTCATGCCAAGCATGCGTTCGGCTTCGCTGCGAACGTCGTCCAGCGAGCGGACGACTTTCACGCCACCGCCTTTGCCGCGGCCGCCGGCATGGATTTGCGCCTTCACCACCCACACCGGTCCGCCGAGTTCTTCCGCGGCTTTCACCGCCTCATCGGTCGTGAACGCCGGCTTTCCGCGCGGCACGGGCACGCCGAATCCGCGCAGCACGTCCTTGGCCTGATATTCGTGGATGTTCATGCAAAACCTCTGTGAGCGCGGGCACGCAAAATAACAGTGCCGCCCGCGAGCGCAAGCCGCGCGTCCGCGCACGCGCTTGCAACAACGTCCTGACCGGGTTTTTGCCGCTACGCTTTGCGCGCGCGCCAGCCGGCGTAAAAGCTGCCGGCGCTCAGAACGCCCAGCGTGATTTGGGCGACGTTGGCGACTGACTCGGGAAGCATCCAGGACGTTGCGAGGAATCCGAGGCCGGCGGCGATCGAAACCGAACGCCAGGGCTCGCGAAAGGACCGCCTTCGGGTCTTGCGGGCCTTGTTCCAGTCTTCGAGTTCCTGATCGAGGGACGAGGGCTCGCGCGCGGCACGTTTCGGCGCGACATCGCCGACCGCGGCCAACATCGTAACAGGCGCCGGCGGCAGCCCCTCGACGGTCGGTTCGACCGTGAGCGGCCGCACCGCGACTGGTGCGGCAGACGGGGCGGCGCGGCGTCCGAAGGCTCTGGCCGGTTGCATGCTGCGATCCAAACAATCGGCGAAGGATGGCGCAAAACCGGTTATGGCGCCGTTAAGAAACCACCGACAACTGAATGCAAAAGCGCCTCCCTTGCGGGAAATTCCTGAATCATCGCAAGAGCTTGTTCAGCAAGGCGTTGCGCAAGCGGGGTGGGTTGCCGACTTGGCGTTTCGTTTGTGCCGGCCGGCGAATGATTCACGCAGAGAGCAGGAGACGCGGAGGACCGAAGACGATCGAAGATACGCAGGAGTCCCTTTCCTGTTCAGCGCGCACGCACTCGGTCAACGAGAACACGCGGCACACACGATCTCTCCGATAATCCCGTCTGGCGGTTCCGACGTCTGCGATGCTCCGCGTGAGCATTTTCTTGGGACCCTCACCCGCGATGCTTACCGGTTGGTCGCGACAGTGCCGCGCGATACGAACGCGGCACATTCCCGTTTCCCCGGACAGCCCCGCGTTATACGGGTGAGGAACCTTGCGCGCGCAATCGGGAGATGGGCTTGGTTGTAGGTTGTTCGGGGTGGTAGTCATCGTTCGCGGCCGGCCGACATCCGCCCAGGGAGGAACCATTGCAGATTCGAAAACTGGTGCTCGCGGCGGTGGCCGTAGCGGCCTGCGGCTGGCAGGTGGTGCTGGCAGCCGGGGGCGACGACGACCCGTATCTGTGGCTCTCGGACATTCGCGGCGCCAAAGCGCTCGGCTGGGTGGCGCAACAGAATGCCAAAAGCGATGCGGTGCTGACGCATGATCCGGCTTACGCGACCGTCCGCGATGCCATCCTGAAATCGCTCGATACCAAAGACCGCATTCCGCTCGGCACGCTCGATCACGGCAATGTCTACAATTTCTGGCAGGACGCAGAGCATGTGCGCGGGCTGTGGCGGCGTACCAATGTCGCGGATTACCGGAATGCTTCGCCCAACTGGGAGGTGCTGCTCGACGTCGACAGGCTCGATGCCGACAAGCACCGGGACTGGGTGTTTCACGGCGCCCAATGTTCGCCGTCGATGAAGCGCTGTCTGGTCGATCTTTCTCCCGGTGGCGGCGACGCGACGGAGATTTACGAATACGACCCCGCCGCGCATGCTTTCGCCGCCGACGGCTTCACCCTCAAGCTTGCCAAATCGAACGCGACCTATCTGGACGACGACACGATCCTGTTCGCCACCGATTTCGGCGCCGGCACGCTGACGAAATCCAGCTATCCGCGCATCGTCAAGCTGTGGCATCGCGGCGAGCCGGTCGAAAACGCGAAGACAGTCTATGAAGCGAAGGCCAGCGATATCTCCGCCGAGCCCCGCGTCTTTCGCGGACCCTATGGCACCATCGCGATCGTGCGGCGCGGCGTCACCTTCTTCACCTCGGAATATTTCGCCGTGCTGCCGGACGGCGGCGCCGTGAAACTGCCCCTGCCGCTGGGCGCCGAGCTGCACGGCGCCACCGGCGGTGCATTGCTCCTCACCTTGCGCGACGACTGGATGCCGCAGGGGTCCGCGCAAATCTTTCGCAAAGGATCGCTGATCGCCTTCGACGCGCAGAAATTCCTGGCCGCCCGCAAGCAGCCGCATTTCGCGCTGCTCTACGCGCCGGGTCCCCATGCCACGGTCGATAGCATCGTGGCGGGGCGCGATGCGGTCTACGCCTCGGTGTTCGAAAATATCACGGGTTCCATCCACGCCTTCCGCCGCGACGGCGGCGATACATGGTCCGATGCGAAACTCGCGCTGCCGTCGGGGGGCTCGACCGCCGCCGTCACCGCGGACGACTGGAGCGGAGAAGCTTATTTTACCTTCGAAAGTTTTCTCGTTCCGCCGACGCTTTACGACGACATCGGCGACGACAAGGCCGCGGCGATCAAGTCGCAGCCGGCGCTGTTCGACGCGAGCGCGCTGGTCAGCGAGCAGTTCTGGACGAAATCGAAAGACGGCACGGCGATCCCGTATTTCCTGATCCACACCAGGGACGCGAAAAGCCCAGCGCCGACAATTCTTTATTCCTACGGCGGCTTCGAGCTGCCGCTGTTCCCCTGGTACTGGAACGACGGCCATCGCCCGCTCGACGCCGGTCAGGTCTGGCTTTCGAAAGGCGACGCGATCGCGGTCGCCAACATCCGTGGCGGCGGGGAATTCGGTCCGGCGTGGCATCAGGCGGCGCTCAAATACAATCACCAGCACGCCTTCGACGATTTCCAGGCAGTGGCGGAAGACCTGATCGCACACGGCTTCACGACGCCGCAGCATCTGGGCATTGTCGGCGCCTCGAACGGCGGATTGCTGGTCAGCGCCACAATGGTCGAGCGGCCCGATCTGTTCGGCGCGGTCGTCTGCCAGCGCCCTCTGATCGACATGCTGCGCTACACCCAGTTTGGCGCCGGCGCTTCCTGGGTGGACGAATACGGCGATCCGGCGGATCCGAAAATGCGCGCCGCGATCGCGAAATATTCGCCCTATCAGAATGTGCGCCCCGACGCGAAGATGCCGCCGGTGCTGTTCATCACCGAGACCAGCGACGACCGCGTGACGCCGGTGTTCGCGCGCATGATGGCGGCGAAGATGGAAGACCAGGGCCACGACGTGCTATTCAACGAAGCCCTCGAAGGCGGCCACGGCCCCGGCTCCACCAACGCCGAGCAGGCCGACATGTGGGCGCTGAGCTACGTGTTCTTCGCGCAGAAGCTGGGGCTGGGGAAGTAAGCGTTGCTTCGCTGGTAACAGCGAGATTTTCCGCGATTGCGCAGCGGACGAGGCTTTTCTGCTTCAACGACAAGACGTTGGCGCAAAGACGCGCAGGTCGACCAGCGATTCGGTTCAGGGATAATCAGGCAACCAAGCACCTGCGCCATCAGCGCGAACGGCGTTGCGAGAATCACCTAACTTTCGCGAGGCCCGTGGAAGCGGGCTGAGCAACGAACTGTTTGTCGAGATTGGCCGGCAGATCGAACAGGCGGGGTTCGTTCTCAGCCAGTGAGCGCCCGCACAAACAGCGACTTTCTGCAAAGCCATCGCTGCTTTGGGCCGTGGCAGCCCTGAGATTACCGCAAGCTCGCTTCAATGTTGCCGCCATCGACGGTGAGCGTGGCGGCGGTGGTCTTGGTGGCGGTGGCCAGGTAGACGAAAGCTTCGGCGACATCTTCGGCCGTCACTTCGCGGCCCAGCAGATTGGCGCCCATATAATCGACTTCCGACAACCCGCGGGCTTTCGAGCGCGCCGCGATCATTGCCTCGGTCAGAAGCCCCGTGCGGATGCGGTCGGCGTTCACCGCATTGGCGCGGATGCCGTCGCGGCCGTGATCGAGCGCGTATTGCTTCATCAGGAACAGCGTGGAGGCCTTGGGCAAACCGTAAGGGCCGAAATCCCTGCCGGGATTCACCGCCTGCTTCGAGACGTTGAACAGCAGGCAGCCGCCCGTCCCTTGCGCTTTCATCACCCGCACCGCGTTCTGCGCCACGCTCTGATGGGCGAAGAAGTTGAGTTCGAACGACCGCCGCAGAACCTCGTCGTCCACGGTGCCGATCGCCCCCTGCCAGGCAGCGCCGGCATTCGACACCACGATATCGACGCCGCCGAATGCTTTGGCGACGTCGCCAAACGCGGTGCGCACGTTCTCCGGCTTCGTTACGTCACAGCCGACGGCGATCGCGGTCTTGCCGATCTGCTGCGCGATGGTCAACGCGGCGGCGCGATCGCGATCCAGAACCGCGACTTCGGCGCCGGCCCGCGCGAAGGCGCTGGCCGTTGCCGCGCCGATGCCCGAGCCGGCGCCGGTTACCAGCGCGACCTGCCGCGCCAGCGGCTTTTCGGCCGCCTTGCCGAGCTTGGCCTGTTCGAGCGACCAATACTCGACGTCGAACATGTCCGCTTCGGGAATCGGGCGATAGCGGCCGACAGCTTCCGCATCCGTGACGACCTCAACCGTGTTCTCGGCGATGTCGGCGGCGATGGCCGCGTCTCTTGCGCTGGCGCCGAGGCCGAACAACCCTTTGCCCGGCACCAGCACGACACGCGGGAGTGGATCCAGTTCCGTCTTCTTCGGTTCGGCACGCAGGTTGTTGCGCGCGAAATAGTCGTGGTACCGCGCGACGTATGCGGTCACGGCGTTTTCGACCGCTTCCTTCCATTCGTTGAGCTTGCCCGCTTCGGGCGCCGGGACGATCAGCGGCCAGTTCTTGGTACGGATGGTATGATCCGGCGTCGCTACGCCGGCCTGCGAATAACGCGCGAGATCGGCGCCGTTCACATAATTCAATATCGCGGGCGAAGTGCGGAAACAGAGGATTTGGCGCTTTACCGTGCCCGCATTGCGGTCGCGCGAAATCGCGCAGGCGCCGCGCAGGATGGGTGCAATTTCGGCCGTGCGCGCCAAATTCCGCGACCGGCTTCCCGCAACGAGATTAGTGCGATCGCGCTGCAGCCGCCCTTCCGCCAGGCTGACGAATGCGATCATGCGTTCGTAGGCGGTTTGCACAGTGTCGCCGAATGTAAAAATGCCATGCTGCAACAGCACGAGCCCTTCGACATCCCGATTTTGTTCGAATACATCGGCGACGCTTTTGGCGAGCGCAAAGCCCGGGATCGTGTACGGCACATAAGCGAGACGGTTGCCGAACACGTCGCGGGCGATTTGCCCACCGTCGGGCTGATCCGTCAGCGCCAGAACCGCACTCGAATGCGTGTGATCGATGAATTTTTGCGGCAGAAACGCGTGCAGCAGCGTTTCGACGGACGGATTGGGCGCGCTTGCATCGAGCAGATTGACGCGCTGGAAATTGACCATGTCCTCGTCGGAGAGCCGGTCGAGCGCGCGCAGGCGGCGCAGCGGCGCCAGCCGCACGGCTGGCAATCCGGCGGGCTCGATATTGCCCATGTCCCAGCCCGACCCCTTGACGCAGATCACTTCGACCGTGTCGCCAAGCAAGTCCTTTACGTGGGTCTTGACCGAAGTGTTGCCGCCGCCATGCAGCACCAGTCGCGGATCGCTGCCCAGAAGCTGCGTGGTGTAAACCCGCAGCGCCAGATCCTCGCCGACACCTTTCGCGGCATAGCGCTCGACACAGGCCTGCGCCTCGGTGTCAGACCAGCGGCTTTTCATTTCAGGTTCCTCATTCCCATGTTTGTCATGACCCGGCGGAGCAAAGCGAAGTCCGGGCCACCCAGTTGGCAGCGCAGATGATCAACCTGTGTGTGGCTCGCATTCGCGGGCCATGACGTTTTGTTTTCTGATAGCGCAGTTCTATCGTTTCGGGAACAGATGTCGCAATCCATCTGCCGTTGCCTCGCAAACGCCGCGCTCTGTGATGAATCCGGTGACCAGCCGTGCCGGCGTGACATCGAAGCCCGGATTGGCGGCGGGACTTCCCGGCGCGGCGATTTCCACGGTCGCAAGCCCGCCGCCGGCAACGCGCCCCGTCATCGTCAGCAATTCGTCGGCAGATCGCTCTTCGATGGGAATTTCGCGTCCGCTTTGCAGGCTCCAGTCGATGGTGGAAGACGGAAGTGCGACATGGAACGGTATGGCGTTGTCTTTCGCGGCCAGCGCCTTCAGATAGGTCCCGATCTTGTTGGCCACGTCGCCATTCGCGCTCACGCGATCCGTGCCGACTATCGCGAGATCGACTTCGCCCGCCTGCATGTAATGGCCGCCGGCGTTGTCGGCGATGATGGTGTGCGGCACGCCATGCGCGCCGAGCTCGAAGGCGGTGAGCGATGCCCCCTGATTGCGCGGCCGCGTTTCATCGACCCAGACATGCACCGGAACTCCGGCGTCGTGCGCCATATAAATGGGCGCCAGCGCCGTGCCCCAGTCGACGCAGGCGAGCCAGCCGGCGTTGCAATGGGTGAGCACATTGAGCCTTGCACCGTTCTTTTTCTCTGCCGCGTCGCGCAGTATCGCGAGACCATGTTCGCCGATCCGCCGGCACGTCTCGACATCCTCGTCGCAGATCGCGGCGGCCTCGGCCCAGGCGAGCGCCGTGCGCTCCGCGTGCGCGCGGTTGCGCAGCCGATCGCGCATGCGCGCCAGCGCCCAGCGCAGATTGACCGCAGTCGGACGTGTGGCCAGGAGAGCATCGTGGGCGCGGTCGAGCGCCGCATCGCCCGCATCCTCGCGCATCGCCAGCGCGATTCCGTAAGCGGCTGCGGCGCCGATCAGCGGCGCGCCGCGAACGACCATGCGCCGAATCGCGTCGGCCACATCGCCGGCCGAGCGCAGGGTTGCGGTCGCGAATTCATGCGGCAGCTTCGTCTGGTCGATGACGTCCACTCTTGCGTCGCCAACAGGCCAGATGGTGCGGTACGGGCGCCCGGCAATTTTCATGGGGAGACAATGCTTTCACGGCATCCGGAGGAATGACAGTCAAATTCACAGGGACGCAGTGAGGCAATGAGAATTTCTCGCGCGCAATTCCTTCTCACGGCCTCACAGCCTCTTTGACTTCTATCGCTTCCTTCTGCTCAATGGCCTTGGAAGGAAACCAGCGTCGTGACTTCCTTGCCCAGGGCGCGAAGCTTGTCGGCGCCGCCCAGCTCCGGCAGATCAATGACGAAACAGCAGCCCAGTATTCGCGCGCCGGCGCGTTCCAGCAGCTTGATCGCCGCGAAGGCCGTGCCGCCGGTGGCAATGAGGTCGTCGACGATAATGACGTGCTCGCCGTGTTTCACGGCATCGGTGTGAATCTCGACGCGGTCGGTGCCGTATTCGAGCGCGTAATCCTCCCCCATAACCTGCCAGGGAAGCTTGCCCTTTTTGCGCACGGGCACGAAGCCGACCGAAAGCTGATGCGCGACCGCGCCCCCCAGAATGAATCCGCGCGCCTCGATGCCCGCCACCTTGTCGATGCGCACACCGGCGTATGGCTGCACCAGCTCGTCCACCGCCCGGCGAAACGCGCGCGGATGGCCCAGCAGCGTGGTGATGTCGCGGAACATGATCCCCGTTTTGGGATAATCCGGAATCGCGCGAATGACCGATGCGAAATCCATTGGCTTACGTACCCCTCAGAACGCGGCCCGCAACCGCATCGAGCTTGGCGAACAGTGCCGGATCGCGTTTGTCGGGCGCCGTGATGAGCGCCGTGTCGAGCACATGCTCGATGCCGAGTGGCGACGGCGTGCGCGCAGGCCCCAGCTTCGGCGCCACGCGCCTTACGAGCCGGCGCGCCTTCTCGGCGTTGTCGCCAAGGACAGCGATGACCTGATCGACGGTCACGTGATCATGACCGGGATGCCAGCAGTCGAAATCCGTCACCATTGCGGCGACCGCGTAAGGCAGTTCTGCTTCGCGCGCGAGCTTGGATTCCGGCATTGCCGTCATGCCAACGACATCGCAGCCCCAGGAGCGGTAGAGCCGGGATTCCGCAAGCGTCGAGAATTGCGGTCCTTCCATTGCCAGGTAAGTGCCGCCTTTGGCGTGAGGAATGTCTTCCTCGCGACAGGCTTCGACCAGCGCATCGGCCAGCTTCGGGCAAACGGGATGGGCGAGCGACACATGCGCAACGAAGCCCTTGCCGAAAAAACTTTTTTCGCGCGCGTGGGTGCGATCGATGAACTGATCCACGATCACGAAGGTTCCCGGGGGCAGGCTTTCGCGAAAAGAGCCGCAGGCCGAAACCGAGATGATGTCGGTGGCGCCTGCGCGTTTCAGCGCATCGATATTGGCGCGGTAGTTGATCGAGCTCGGCGAATGGATGTGACCCCGGCCGTGACGCGGCAGAAACAGCATGTCGATGCCGGCGAGCCTGCCCGTCAGAATAGCGTCCGACGGCTCTCCCCACGGGCTTCGCACCTCTTCCCAGCGCGCATCCTCAAGACCTGCGATTTCATAAACGCCGCTGCCGCCGATGACGGCGAGAACCGTGCTGGCCATGGCCGCTAAGTCTTTCTGGGGACGCGGGCATCTTGCCCGCACAACGGTACCGCACCATCAATTGCGGGCGGAAGCCCGCGCTCCCGGGAGGCCCTTCTATCACGCCAAAGAGCGCGTTCAATGCATGTTGCGCCAAATCCGCCGGTAGGACAGGAAGCACAGGCCGGAAAACAGCAGCAGAAAAAGAATCACCTCGAAGCCCAGATGCTTGCGCTCGTCCATCGTGGGCTCGGCTGCCCAGCTGAGGAATGTCGTGATGTCGTGGCATTCCTGATCGACCGTCGCTTTCGTGCCGTCGGCATAAGTGACGGAATTGTCAGTGATCGGCGGCGGCATCGAAATGTTCCAGCCGGTGAAATACGGATTGTAATATTTGCCCGACATCACCTTGAAACCGGCGGCCGGCTTCTGGCCGTAACCCGAGCAAATCGAATAGAGGTAGTTGGAACCGCCTTCGCGCGCCTTGACGAGCACGGACTGGTCGGGCGGCAGCGCGCCGTTGTTGGCCGCCCGCGCCGCCTGTTCGTTTGCGAACGGCGCCGGGAAGTGATCGGCCGGCGTGCCCGGCCGGGTGAGGCGCGTGCCGCTGGCGTCGAAAAGATCGCCCTTGTCGTTAGGATCGGCAGGGATTTTGTAGGACGCGGCGATCGCCTTCATCTGCGCATCGGTGAATCCCGGACCACCCGGTTCCGCGAGCGCGTGAAAAGAGACCAGATTGAGGCTGTGACAGGCCGAGCAGACTTCCTTGTAAACCTGAAAGCCGCGCTGCAGCGACGCAACGTCATAGCGGCCGAAAGGCCCCTGGAACGACCAGGCAACGGATTTCGGCGGCAACGCCGGTTCGGTGGATTGCGCCCAGGCAACGCCCGTCATGCCAACCAGAGCGGCGAGCGCAAGCCGGAGACGGAAAGTTCCTGCCATGTCGAGGATCCTCACTCCGCCGGCTGGGGCGCTGATTGCGGGGCGCCCGATCCGAGGACGGATTTGGCGATGCTGTCAGGGAGGCGCAGGGGACGTTCGAAGAGTCCCACGAGCGGCATGAGCAGCCAGAAGAAAACGTAATAGTAGATGGTGCCGAGGCGGGCGACCCAGACCAGCGGAAATTCCGTTCCCGGCAGATTCGCTTCCACCGATTGCGAGCCGCAATAGCCGAGCGCAATGCCGTCCAGCACCAGAATCCAGAACAGCCATTTGAAGATCGGCCGGAAGCGCGCCGAGCGAACCTTCGAGGTATCGAGCCAGGGAATGAACACAAGCGTCAGCATCGAGCCGAACAGCACCAGCACGCCGATGAGCTTTTGCGGAATCGAGCGCAGCATCGCGTAGAAGGGCAGGAAATACCATTCCGGCACGATATCGGGCGGCGTCACCAGCGGATTGGCCTGCACGTAATTGTCGGGGTGGCCCAGCAGGTTCGGGTATTCGAAGACGAACACCGCGAACACGATGACGAACAGCGAAAGATAGAAAAGGTCCTTGATGGTGTAATAGGGATGAAAAGGAACCGTGTCCTGCGGACCTTTCACATCGATGCCGAGCGGGTTGTTGTTGCCAGGAACGTGCAGCGCCCAGATGTGCAGACCCACGAGACCGGCGATGACGAACGGCAGCAGGTAGTGCAGGCTGTAAAAACGGTTGAGCGTCGCATCGCTGACGCCGAAACCGCCCCACAGCCAGGTGGTGATCGCGGTGCCGAGATGCGGAACGATCTGGTCGAACGAACTGAACAGATTGGTGATGACGGTGGCGGCCCAGAACGACATCTGACCCCAGGGCAGCACATAACCCAGAAACGCGGTCGCGATCATCACCACGAAGATGACGACGCCGAGTATCCACAATATCTCGCGCGGCGCCTTGTAGGAGCCGTAATACAGCCCGCGGAACATGTGGATGTAGACGGCGAGGAAAAACATCGAGGCGCCGTTCATGTGAATATAGCGAAGCAGCCAGCCATAGTTCACATCGCGCATGATGGATTCGACGCTGTCGAACGCGAGGTCCGAATTCGGCACGTAGTGCATGGCGAGCACAATCCCGGAAACGATCTGCACGCCGAGGCAGAACGTCAGGATGCCGCCGAAGGTGTACCAGAAGTTCAGATTGCGCGGCGTCGGGAAGGTGGTGACCGTGTCGTTGGCAAAACGCAGGAGCGGCAGCCGCGTGTCGAGCCATCGTGCCAGCCCGGATTTGGGAACGTAGGAGGACGGATGGGACATCTGGCGCTCCTCTACCCAACCTTGACGCGCGTGGGCGAAAGGAAAGCGTATTTCGGGATGGCCAGGTTTTGCGGCGCCGGTCCTTTGCGGACGCGCCCGGCGGTATCGTATTGCGAGCCGTGGCAATGGCACAGCCAGCCGCCGTAGTCGCCTTCGAACGCCGTCGGCGTGCAGCCCAGATGGGTGCAGACCCCGGAGCTGATGTACCATTCCGACTTCACTTCGCGGTTCTCGTCGGTCGCCGGCGCGTCGTCGGGCAGATTCTCGTTGCGCGCCAGCTTGTCGGGCAGTTCGGACAGCGGGACGGATTTCGCCGAAGCGATCTCCTTCGGTGTGCGCCGCCGCACGAAGAGAGGATGACTGCGAAAGGTCAGTACGATGCTTTGGCCCGGCTGGATGGGCGCCAGATCGACCTCGATCGACGACATGGCGAGGACGGCGCTGGTGGGGTTCATCTGGTCGATGAACGGCCACGCCGTCAGCGCCACCCCGACGGCCCCCGCGGTTCCCGTCGCGATATAGAGAAAGTCGCGCCGGGTGGGTTCGGCCGTCGTCGCATGTGCCACGGGTTCACCTTTCTGTATCGAGGCGCTCGGGGAGGCGGGACTGCCGGGGCCGCGCCGTCCCCGGAAGTCTCGGCGCGCCCAATTCGCGGCGTAAAATAGAGAGTCGATTCTGGAGGGTCTTGCGGCACGATGACGCATAAAATGCGCGCCGTTCCAAAGTGTTGCGACGCGAGAGGCGCCCCTAACATTCCATCGCGCTCAAATAGCCTTGCCCGGCATAATCGAGCAGCGCGCGATCCCGCGTCATCACCGTATATCCGTATTCGCGCGCCGTCGCCGCGATGATTCGGTCAGCAGGGTCGGATTGAAGACGGCCGGGCAGAAAAGAGGATTCCAGAAGAACCCTTGCGGACAATTCCACCAGCGCCGTGTCGGGCACCTTCATCAATTTCTCGAACCATCGCTGTGGCGTGATGTCCGACCTGAAACGGCCTTTCCGCGCCAGCAGCCCCACTTCCCAGGCTGTGATCGGAGAGATGTAGGTGACAAAGCCGGCGCTGCGCGCCTGCGAAAGCGCATCGACGGTCTTTTGGGATATCTCGCCCGCGACGATCCAGAGCGCGGCGCAGGTGTCGAGTAGAAACGGTTGCCTCATCGCGATATCTTGGAGAGGCCTTTTTCGATCAGATCGCCTGTTCGATCAAGATTGGCTTCCATCGCATCCAACTCGTCGGGATCCATTGCAGGTTTTGTCAGATCCCAGCCGGGCTCGATCGTGAATGTTCCCTTCATGCTGCCGATCAGTGGATGTTGACTCGATTGCATTTCGCCGGCTCCGAATTCGCGTTGAGACTCCGCCACGCCGCGCGGCGCACTGCTACGCGCGAAAACAAGTTTTTTCGCGGCCATATCGACCTGTTCGGTCTTATAGCCGGCCTGAAGCCACGCCTTGGCGTGCGAGTGGCCGCGCGCCTCGTTTGCCCACCATGGCCGATGACGATAAGCGGACGCCGGCAATTTTCGCCCGATGACCGCCTCGACCTCGCGGAAGGTCATCGCCATACGGCTGCCCGCATTTCGCTTCAGATACTCGCCAAGCGGCTCATAAAGCGCCATTGTTTTTGAGTCTTCGGGATGAGTTACTACATATAGTAACTTCCTAAAAGGAAGTCAACCATGCGCCTTGCCCTTTTCGCGCCCGATATTCCGCAGAATGCCGCGGCGTTGATGCGGCTGGGGGCCTGTCTCGGCATCGCCATCGACGTCATCGAGCCGTGCGGCTTTCTGTTCAGCCACAGAGGCTTTCAACGCGCGGGAATGGATTATCTGGAGAAAGCCGAAATTGTCCGCCACGCCTCGTGGCCCGCATTCATCGCATCGCGCGATGGGCGCGGACGTCTCGTTCTCTTGACCGTCAATGGCGACGTTGCCTACACCCGATTTGCCTTCGCGACGGAGGACACGATTCTTCTCGGTCGGGAAAGCGCCGGCGTTCCACCCGACGTTCATGCAGCGGCAGCCGCGCGCCTGCGCATTCCGTTGCGCGCCGGTTTGCGCTCGCTCAATGTCGCGCAGGCCGGCGCAATGGTTCTGGGGGAAGCCTTGAGACAGACGAACGGATTTCCCTCTTGAATAGTGGCGCTGATTTGTTGGAGCAGCGCAAGGCGCGCGCAAAGGCATGGTTCGAAGAGCTGCGCGACCGTGTTTGCGCGCGCTTCGAAGCCCTCGAAGACCAATACGATGGTCAGCAGGCGGACTGGCCGCCCGGACGTTTCGAGCGATCGTCCTGGAAGCGCCCCGCTGACACCGGAAGCCCTGAAGGAAGCGATGACGCTATCGATTCCGGCGGCGGCATCACGTCGGTCATGCGCGGCCGGGTTTTCGAGAAGGTCGGCGTCAATGTTTCGACCGTATATGGCCGCTTCGACCCGGCCTTTGCCAAACAGGTCGAGGGCGCCGAAGAGGACCCCCGTTTCTGGGCTTCCGGCATCTCGGTCGTGGCCCACATGCAGAGCCCGCATGTGCCGGCCGTGCATATGAACACGCGACATCTGGTGACCACCAAAGCGTGGTTCGGCGGCGGCGCGGATCTGACGCCGATGACGGATGCGGAAAAGGACACGGAGGATTTTCACGCCGCGTTGAAGGATGCCTGCGACAGGCACGATGCCGCCTGGTACCCCCGCTACCGGAAGTGGTGCGACGAGTATTTCTATTTGCCGCACCGCAGCGAACCGCGCGGCGCTGGCGGCATCTTCTACGACCATCACGATTCCGGTGATTGGGACGCGGATTTCAGCTTTACCCGGGAGGTAGGCCTCGCATTTCTGCGTATCTATCCCCAAATCGTCGAGAGGCGCATGCACCTGCCCTGGACGCAAGCCGAACGGGAGCACCAGCTCATTCGGCGCGGCCGATATGTGGAGTTCAATCTCTTGTATGATCGTGGCACCCATTTCGGCCTGAAAACGGGAGGCAACACGGACGCGATCCTGATGTCGCTGCCGCCTGTTGTCCGCTGGCCCTGACGCAGCGGTCGACACGGCATTGTTCGGCTTCCATCTGGTCTCTCCTTCGATTGCGGCGCTGCTTCAGGTCATCCTGATCGACATTGTCCTGGCGGGCGACAATGCGGTCGTCATCGGCCTGGCGGCCGCGTTGGTGCCAAAGCCGCAGCGGCCGCGGGTGATCTTCTGGGGACTTGCGGCGGCCGTGATTTTCCGGATCGTCGTCGCCTGCGTGATCGCGCAATTCCTCCTGCACTCGATATTTCTTCTGTTTGCGGGCGGAGCATTGCTGCTGTTTGTCGCCTGGCGGCTTTATCGCGACATTCACCGGGCGCACGAAGAACTAGTCGCCGCGAAATCCATGGGCGCCGTCCGGAACGGAATCAATCCGTCCTGCCAGCCGAGCCGGACGCGCAACGTGCGCAGCGCGGTTGTGAAAATCGCAATTGCCGATCTGTCCATGTCGCTGGATAACGTGCTCGCTGTTGCCGGTGCAGCCATGAACCATGTCTGGGTGCTGGTCGTCGGATTGTTGCTCAGCATCGTGCTGATAGGATTCGCGGCGTCGAAGATCGCCAATCTATTGCAGAAACACCCCTGGATCAGCTATGCGGGTCTGATCATCATCGTCTACGTCGCCCTGCGAATGATCTGGTTGGGCGGCGTGCAGATGTTTTCGTGAAAATAGGTCGCAGGGCTTTCGCTTCCAGCCACGAATTCGAATTCACCTCTCTACGGCCAGGTTTTCGAGGCCGCGGAAGAACGGCAGCGAACGCCAGCGCGGCGGTGCGTCGGGCTCGGCGAGATGAAGATTCGGGAAGCGAGCGAACAACGTCCCAAGCGCCACCTGCGCTTCCAGCCGCGCCAGCGGCGAGCCGATGCAAAGATGCGCGCCGCCGCCGAATGCGACATGCGGCGCATCCTTGCGCGAAATGTCGAAGCGGTGAGGATCGGGAAATGTTTCCGGATCGCGGTTGGCGCCGCGCAGCGAAAGAAACATGGACTGGGTCTTGCGGATGGGACAGCCGCCCACCTCCATGTCGCGCGAGGCGACGCGGCCGGTGATGTCCACCGGCGACTCGTAACGCAGAATTTCCTCGACCGCGGAATTGATCAGCGCGGGCTCGGCTTTCAACTTCGCGAGCTCGCCCGGATGCGACAGCAGCAAATACACGCCGTTGCCGATCAAATCGGTGGTCGTGAGATTGCCGCCGACCAGCAGCGATTGCAGGTTTATCGAAATTTCGCCGTCGGAGAGCGGCGCGCCTTGCGCCTGCAGCGCCGTCATGTCGCTGACAAGATCGTCTTCGGGGTGCGCCCGCCGCGCGGCAATCAGGTCCTTCATGTAGCCGGACAGGGCATTGGCGGCCCAGACAAGCTGTTGCGTCTGTTCCGCGGTGCGGAATGGATTGAGACTCTGAATGACGCCTTCGGACCATTCGCGGAATTCCTTCAGCCGCGCATTGTCGACGCCGAGAATGCGCGCAATCACGTCGATCGGCACGAGAATGGCAAAATCTGCCAGCACGTCGAAACCGTCGCGGCCCGCGAGAGGATCGAGTATTTCGTCCGCGACCGCCTGCACCAAGGGCTTGCAGCGCGCCACCCGCCTGTAGAGGGCTTTCGCCAGCGGCGTGCGAATGCGCGCGTGATCGGGATCGTCGAGCAAAAGGATCCCCATCCGGCCCTCCTCTTCGTCCCTGACGCCGTCGACGCGATCCTCGCGGATGCGCTTGGCAAGAACCGCAGCGGGTTCTGCGCGATCGGGATCGCGCCACTGCGTCGTGTCGGAAACGATACCGCGGACATCGGCATAGCGCGTCATGATGAAGGTGCCGGCGCCCTCGTCGCGAAGCACGGCGCATTGTTGGCGCAGCCGGTCGAGAATCCTGTGCGGGTTGGCGTTGAATTCCGGATTGAGCGGCGTGAGGTCGAAAATACTGGGAAGACGCTCTTGCGGCATGGGATTCGGCCTCGTACTTGGATTGAGGCTTTGTACCGCGATTCCAGGCACACTGACAGGTTATCAGTTGTGATGGCCGCATCACTGGGACCGCGGGCATCGTGCCCGCATCTGACGGCGTCCCACCGTGGTGCGGGCTGGAAATCCGCGATCCGGATCAGATATGCAGCGCGTGGCCCAGAGTGCGTAGCGCGGTTTCGTGGAACGCTTCGCTCAGGGTAGGATGGACGTGAATGGTGCCGGCGATGTCTTCCAGCACTGCTCCCATCTCCAGCGCCAGGGCGAATTCGCCGGACAGCTCCGAGACATGCGCGCCGACTGCCTGGATGCCGAGAATGCGGTGATCGCCCTTGCGCGCCAGCACACGCACGAAACCGCCGCCATCGGCCGCATCCATCGACAGCGCGCGCCCGTTGGCCGAGAACGGAAACATCGCGCTAATCGTCTCCTGCGCCTTCGCCTGTTCGTCCGTCGGCAACAGTCCCGCGCTGACGATCTCGGGCTCGGTGAAACAGACGGCGCCAATCGCCACAGGATCGAAGCGGCGCTTATGGCCGGCGATGATCTCGGCCACCAACTCGCCCTGCGCCATCGCCTTGTGCGCCAGCATCGGTTCGCCGACGAGGTCGCCGATCGCCCACACATTCTTCATCGAGGTGCGGCACTGGTCGTCGATCTTCACGAAGCGGCCGGCCATATCCACGGCCATGTTTTCGAGGCCCCAACCCTCCGTGTTGGGTTTGCGCCCGACGGTGACGAGGATTTTGTCGGCCGGCAGATGTTCGGTCCCGCCGTCGTGCGTTTCGACCACGAGTGCGCCCATGTCCGCGCCTTTCGCCTTCGCGCCCAGATGCACGATGACGCCGGCGCGCTTCAGCCATTTCGCCACCGGTTCAACCAGCGGCGCATCGTAGAGCGGCAAGATGCGATCCAGTGCTTCGACGATCGTCACCTGGGAACCGAGCTTGCGCAGCGCGATGCCCAGTTCGAGGCCGATATAGCCCGCGCCAACGACGACGAGCTTCTTCGGCAACGCGTCGAGCGAAAGCGCCTGCGTCGAGGAAATCACCTCGCCGCCGAACGGCAGGAACGGCAGCTCCACGGGCAGCGAGCCATTGGCGAGGATCACGTGCTCGGCGCTCACCGTTACCGGCTCGCCGTTGCCCTGCACGGTGCAGGACTTCGCGTCGGAGAAGCTCGCCCAGCCATCGAGCACACGCACTTTCGCGCGTTTGAGCAACGCGGCGACGCCGGTGTTCAGTTTGCGAACGACGCCTTCCTTCCAGCGCACCAGCTCGCCCATCTCGAGCGCCGGCGCGGACTTCAATGAGACGCCGTGACGGCCCGCACCTTGCGACGCCTGCGTCATCGCTTCGAATTCGCCCGCGACATGGATGAAGGCCTTGGACGGAATGCAGCCGCGGATCAGGCAGGTGCCGCCGAGCGTGTCGGATTCCACCAAAATGGTTTCGAGACCGAGCTGGCCGGCGCGGATCGCGGCGACATAGCCGCCCGGTCCGCCGCCCACGACAAGAACTTTGGTGTGAAGGATTTCGGACATGCAAATTCCTGGATGGTTGGCAGCGGGGCAGTGGGCATTAGGCAGTAATGAAAACGGCCTAATGCCCAATGCCTAATCCATGAACAGCGTTGCGGGATGTTCGAACAGGCGCTTGAGCTTCTGGATGAATTCGGCGGCGTCGTAACCATCGACCACGCGATGATCGAACGACGAGGACAGGTTCATCATCTTGCGTATGACGATCTGGCCGTTGCGCGCGACAGGCCGCTCGACAATGGCGTTGGGTCCGACAATGGCGACTTCCGGATGATTGATTACCGGCGTGGTGACAAGACCGCCCAGCGCGCCGAGGCTGGTGATGGTGATGGTCGAGCCCGACAGTTCCTCGCGCGAAGCCTTGCCGTCGCGGGTGAGCTGCGCCACGCGCGCGACTTCACTCGCCGCGTTCCAGATGTCGAGGGTTTCCGCATTGCGGACCACCGGCACGATAAGGCCGTTCGCAGTCTGTGTCGCGATGCCGATATGCACGGCGGCGAAACGATGCGCGATGCCGGCCTCGTCGTCGAAGCGCGTGTTGATCTGCGGGTACTCAGGCAAAAGCCGCACCAGCGCACGCATGAGAAACGGCAGCAAAGTCAGCTTCGGCTGTTCGGCGTGTTTTGTGGCGTTGAGATACGCCCGCAGGCTTTCCAGTTCCGTCATGTCGATCTCTTCGACATAGGCAAAGTGCGGAATGCGGCGTTTGGCCTGCTGCATCTTCTCGGCGATCTTGCGCCGAAGCCCGATGATCTTGATTTCCTCCACCCCGTCGCGCCGGGCATAGGTGGAGCGCGCAATGCTCGTATGACCGCCACCGGCGATGTAGGCGTTGAGATCGCCATGGTCGATGCGTCCCGCAGGGCCGGACCCGGAAACGAACTGCAGCGCGATGCCAAGCTCTTCCGCGCGCCGGCGCACGGCGGGAGACGCGAGCGGCTTGTCGCCCGGCGTGCGCGTGAAAAATGCAGGCGGCGACTTCTGTTGCCGCAGCGCTTCCGTGGCCGGTGTTTCAACCGGGGCCGGCGCGACGCTTTTCGGCGGTGGTGCTGGTTTCGTCGGCACCGCAGCGCCGGGTTTTGTTGCCACCGCTGTCTTGCCGTTCGCGTTGCCGGCGCCTTCGACTTCCAGTTCCACCAGCGGTGCGCCGACAGGGGCCATGGCGCCAGGCTCGCCGTGCAGCGAAACGATGACTCCAGTCACCGGCGACGTCATCTCCACCGTCGCCTTGTCGGTCATCACATCGACGAGATGCTGATCCTCTTCGATGCGGTCGCCGACGGCCACATGCCAGGCGACGATCTCCGCTTCGGCCGTTCCTTCGCCCACGTCAGGCAACTTGAAAACATAGCGTCCCATTTCACGCTCCCATGGCGCGCTGTATCGCTTCGACGACGCGCGCGGGTCCCGGAAAATACTGCCATTCGAAGGCGTGCGGATAAGGCGTGTCCCATCCCGTCACCCGCTCGATGGGCGCTTCGAGATGATAGAAGCAGTTTTCCTGCACCAGGGCGGCGAGCTCCGCGCCGTAACCGCTGGTGCGCGTCGCCTCGTGCACGATGACGCAGCGCCCCGTCTTCTCGACCGACTTGACGATGGTTTCGATGTCCAGCGGCACCAGCGTGCGCAGATCGATCACCTCGGCATCGACACCGCAGTCGTTGGTGGCGGCCAGCGCCACGTGCAGCATCGTGCCGTAGGCGAGCAGGGTGAGATCGGCACCTTCGCGCAGGACTGCCGCGTTGCCCAGCGGCACCGTATAATAGCCGTCAGGCACTTCGCTGGCGGGATGCTGCGACCACGGCGAGATCGGCCTATCGTGGTGACCGTCGAACGGACCGTTATAGATGCGTTTGGGCTCCAGGAAGATCACCGGATCGTCGTCCTCGATCGCGCTGATGAGAAGGCCCTTGGCGTCGTAGGGCGTCGAGGGAATGACCGTCTTCAGACCGACGACATGGGTGAACAGCGCTTCCGGACTCTGGCTGTGCGTCTGGCCGCCGAAAATGCCGCCGCCATACGGCGTGCGTATGGTCATGGGCACGAAGAAATCGCCGGCCGAACGATACCGCAGCCGGGCGGCTTCGGAGACGATCTGATCGAAGGCGGGATAAATGTAATCCGCGAACTGGATTTCCACCACGGGACGCAGGCCGTAGGCGCCCATGCCGATCGCTGCAGCGACAATGCCGCCTTCGCCGATGGGCGTATCGAAACAGCGTGTCATGCCGTGTTTTTTCTGCAGGCCGTCGGTGGCGCGAAAAACGCCGCCGAAATATCCGACGTCTTCGCCGAACACCAGCACATCGGGATCGCGTGTCAGCATCGTGTCCATGGCGGAATTCAGCGCCTGGATCATGTTCATCGTCGCCACGAGTCAGACCCCCAGATCCTGGCGCTGCCTGCGAAGATGCCAGGGCATTCCCTTGTAGACATCTTCGAACATCGTCTTGGTGCTCGCGGTCGAGCCGGAGCCCAACGTGCCGAAGCCCTCCGCTTCCTTGTTCGCCGCACGCACCTGCTCCGCCGCTTCCTTCTGCGCGGCTTCGTGTTGTTCTTCCGACCATTCGCCCAGCGCGATCAGATGCGCTTTCAGCCGTGCGACCGGATCGCCCAGCGGCCACGCGCCGGCCTCGTCCGCCGGCCGGTAACGGCCCGGATCGTCGCTGGTGGAATGGCCTTCGGCACGATAGGTGTAGAGCTCGATCAGGCTGGCGCCCAGATTGTTGCGGGCCCGTTCCGCCGCCCATTGCGTGGCGGCATACACTGCCAGGAAATCGTTGCCGTCGACGCGCAGGCCGGGAAGGCCGTAGCCGATGGCGCGCGAAGCGAAGGTGGATTGTTCGCCGCCGGCGATGCCCTGAAAGCTCGAAATCGCCCATTGATTGTTGACGACATTGAGAATGACCGGCGCGCGGAACACGGCGGCGAATGTCAGGGCTTGATGGAAATCGCCTTCCGCGGTGGTGCCTTCGCCGATCCAGGTGGCGGCGATACGGTCGTCGCCTTTGTAGGCGGACGCCATCGCCCAGCCCACCGCCTGGCTGAATTGCGTACCGAGATTGCCCGAGATGGAGAAGAAGCCGTATTCGCGGCTCGAATACATGATGGGTAGCTGGCGGCCCTTTAGCGGATCGCGCACGTTGGAATAGACTTGGCACATCATCTCGACCAGCGGATAGCCGCGCGCAATGAGGATGCCCTGCTGGCGGTAGCTCGGAAAACACATGTCGCCGGCATCGATCGCCATGGTCTGCGCCACCGCGACCGCCTCTTCGCCCGTGCATTTCATGTAGAACGAAGTCTTTCCCTGGCGCTGGGCGCGATACATCCGGTCGTCATAGGCGCGCGTGAGGACCATCGCCTTGAGGCCCCGCCGCAACGTCTCCGCATCGAGTTTGGGATTCCACGGACCGACCGCCCTTCCTTCGTCGTCCAGCACGCGGATAAGCGCATAGGCGAGATCGGAAATCTCGCGATGCTGCACTGCGGTGTCCGGCCGGCGCACTTCGCCCGCGTGGGAGAGATCGAGGCCGCTGAAATCCGGCCGGTCTCCCGGGCGCTGTGCCGGCTCCGGGATATGCAGGCTGAGCGGCTTTCGGTTCTGCATGGGAAAAATCGTCTCGCGAAGGCAGGCGGGAACATGGGAGCGGCCTGAGTTATGTCGGCCCGGCTCGGCGCGTCAAGAACCGTCGGGGACAAAGCGTCTATGCGGCGCGGCGGCGGCCATGCGCGAAGGGGGCGGCCAGCTTCAAATCGTCCACGAAACGGGCGAATTCGCGTTCCCTGTCCGCCTGCTTTCATCCGCAGCAGATAAGAGGGATGGATGGTGATCATGGCTTTGGCATCCCCGACGAGATCGACGATGCGGCCGCGATTGCTGCCGATGGGCATGATTTTACCGAACACCGATTGCGCCGCGCTCGCAGCGACGATGTGATTACGCTTTCGGCGCGATCCCTTCCTTCGCCGTTTCGATGGCGCGGCGAAAAGCGACGGGATCGGCGATGTTGGGAATTTCCACCGCGTCGATGCCGGTGCCTTCGATGCGCAGGTGGCCATAGCCGAAAATGCGCCCGAGGAAGGATTGCGTCACCCGCACCCCTTCGATGTTGGACAGCGCGATCTCGTTGGTCTTCAGCGAGAACAGCCCCGTCTTCTCGATGAAGCGCCCCGTCGTGACACCGATCTCCGTCGTCCACATCCGGATCATCATGGAAAAGAAAATCCAGATGCCGATGAGGAACCAGCCCAGGACAATGAGGGCGAGCCACGCCTGCAGCCGGTAAATCCAGTGAAATTGCGCCCGCGCCACCAGCGTCTCATGGGCGCCGAGCGATTGTTCGATGTAGCTCATGGGGAAATTTACCGCCCCGTCGTGCGAAGAGCAAATCCGCGCGCTTGCGCGCCATCCCCGCTTTCGCGAGGATGATGGTTGTGAGTACAATCAGGGAATAGCGGAAGGGGAACCCCATGTCGGGAAACGCCACGAAGCTGCCCGTAAAAACGCGCGAGCTTCACAGCCATCATTTCGATTCCACCATCTGGAACGAATTTGCCTTCCGCGACGACGACATCGTCATCGCCACCTACGCCAAGTCCGGCACCACCTGGGTGCAGCAGATCGCGGCGCAGCTCCTGTTCGAAGGCGCCGAACATCTGGCGGTGGCGGAGATGTCGCCCTGGCTCGATCTGCGCGTACCGCCGAAACCCGTCAAGCTTGCCGCGGTCGAAGCGCAGACCCACCGCCGTTTCGTCAAGACGCATCTGCCGGTGGACGCGCTGGTGTTCTCGCCGCGTGCCAAATATCTCTATATCGGGCGCGACGGGCGCGATGTCGTCTGGAGCCTCTACAATCATCACGCGAACGCGAATGCGCTGTGGTACGAAGCGCTCAACGATGCGCCGGGGCGGGTGGGGCCGCCGATCGGCAAACCGGGCGACTCCGTGCGCCGCTATTTTCTCGACTGGCTGGAGCAGGACGGCTATCCGTTCTGGTCGTTCTGGGAGAACGTCGCTTCGTGGTGGGACATTGGCGCCCTGCCCAATGTGATGCTGCTGCATTTCGCGCAGCTGAAGGCCGACCTGCTCGGACAAATGCGCCGCATCGCGGAATTTCTCGGCATTGCCATCGACGAGACGCGCTGGCCCGCGATCCTGGAGCATTGCGGCTTCGACTACATGAAGGCGCACGCCACCGACAGCGTGCCGCTGGGCGGCGCCTTCTGGGATGGCGGCGCGCAAACCTTTGTGCACAAGGGCACCAACGGGCGCTGGCGCGAAATTCTCACGGCCGACGACAACGCCCGCTACGAAACCCTGGCGCGCGAAAAGCTGGGCGAAGACTGCGCCCGCTGGCTGGCGACGGGGAAGACCGGGTAGATAGAAGCACCCCCGCCATTTTTCGTCGGCTCGACAGTTTCGCTGGTAACAGCGATTCTTTCAGCGATTGCGCGAGCCGGCGACGCGCCGCGCGAGGCTTTTCCCCAGCGACAACAAGGCGTTGGCGCAAACCGGCGGCGCGGCGGCCAGCGATTCGAACAGGGAATGAGCACGGAAAAACACCGGCCCCGGCGGACGGTTGTGAATTCCGCCGGCCGACATCCATGTTCCATCGCGCCGATAACGGCTCCTCCCCTGCGAAGCGGGGGAGGTGGATCGCACGGACGACACGTCCGTGCGAGACGGAGGGGGCCAACCCCGAACATCGCGCCTGCGGCCGGCCTCTCCACCATGCTGCGCAGGGTCCCCCTCGCCCCACTGCGCTTCGCTTCGTGGGGGAGGAGCCTGCGCTCCCACTTACGACTTCGGGAGCGTGACGGCAGAATCGGGAGAATCGATTGCGCGGGCAGCGGCGCGACCGGGCGCGGCACGCCGTCATGCCGGAATGGATACGCCATTTGATCAAACGGCGCAAGCATTTAATTCGTACGCGGAACGTTTCGCGGACGATTTCGCGGATTTCCCGGACTTTTCAGACGCTTCC
>Ga0208849_1000803_pt1 | contig 26007 bp, 28 predicted proteins | sample NGESurdeep072012_10_FD_184470 | JGI IMG/M metagenome (GOLD analysis project Ga0208849, IMG submission 184470) | Arctic peat soil microbial communities from Barrow, Alaska - NGEE Surface sample 53-3 deep-072012 (SPAdes) | ecosystem: Environmental > Terrestrial > Soil > Wetlands > Peat ... | reverse complement strand
GTCAGCCGTGCCGAGATAGCTCAGTTGGTAGAGCACAGGTCTGAAAAACCTGGTGTCGCGAGTTCGATTCTCGCTCTCGGCATTTTTGTTTTTCGCCCGTCCCATATGGGATTGGGCGATTTTTGTGGGGTGCCGGACACCCCTCGTTTTGGGGCTTGCATCCCTACTTGCATCCCTAATTTCGACTGCGTCCTTAACGGCGACGCCAAATAGCCGACCAGCCGCTCCTCGAAACGCCGCGCTGGGCGGTCGTCATTTTGCCTTAGCGCATGGGCATAGCAGTCGAGCGTCGTACTGATTTTCGAATGGCCGAGACGTCGGGAGACCTCGGCGATATTCTCGCCAGCGTTGAGCAGCATCGTCGCGCAGGTATGCCGCAAGACGTGGAAGGTGAATCCATCGAATGAGAGTCCCGATTCTTGCGACGCCGTCGCGAGGAGCGGCTGCCACTCTCGGCGCGTGAAGTTTTGCCGCCGCATGAATCCGCCGGCGCGGTCGCCGAAGACGAGGCCGGCCCGATTACTCGGGTCGGGTGCCAGCGACATTAGGGCCTTAATGGTCGGCTGGCTGACGATGATGGAGCGCGAGACTTTGGTCTTGGTTGGACCCTCAGTGAGCGTCCCGTTGTCGTCCCTAACGCTCCGGCGCACTTCGATCTTGCCGCGCGCAAGGTCGACGTCTGCCCATTTGAGCGCGAACAGCTCCCCCTGGCGCATTCCGCTATCGAGTGCGAGAAGATATAGGGTCTCGAATCGGTCGCCGGCAATGGCTCGGAGAAATGCCGCCTCATGCCCCGGCTCAAACGATCGTCGCGCAGGGGCGTTGTAAACCGGCTTCGCCTTCTTTGGAAGATCGCATGCGTTTCGAAGAAGCCGGCGAAGGTGGCGCGCGTCTTCAAAGGCGCTATGTAGCATCGTATGCACTTTTCGCAGCGTCGAAGCGGATTCGCCGTTTCGCTCGAGACGGGCATAGAGGCCCAAGACCTTCATCTCGCCGTCGTCGTCAAGCCTATAGAGGCGTAGTCCGGTGAATTCCGGGTTGAGCCGCTCAAGCTTGCGTAGGAGCGAGCGGTAACGCGCGATAGTGGACGAGGCTATCTTCGCGGCGTCGAGCCAGGCTTTGAGGTAGCCTCCGATTGTCTCCTTATCGCGCGAGACCCGGGCCGTACCCTGGAACCCAATGGCCAGGCGCCGGAGCTTGGCTTCAGCCTCGGCCCGCGTGGGAGCCTGCACTTGCGGTCGATACCGGACGCCGTCCTTGACGACGCTCAAACGGCCGAAATAGCACTTTCGTGCCTTGTCGTACCGAATGGTTCCAGCGCCGCGCCTCGTCCGTGACATCGTCAAGCGGCCTTCGGGAAGGCCAGGATAGAATCCGCGATGGTTTCCATTCTGGGAACATTATGCCGGTGCGGAATTGCCAAAATGTTGCAGCATCGCAAGAATCAAGAGTTGACTTTAAAAGCAACTCATGCTAACCTGGTGCGGTGCCACGAAAGCGGACAATTGTCGAGCTATATGTCCACGACGGCGAAAAGCGAAACTTTGAGTGGTACTGGGATCTCGATAATGAGATGCGGGGCTTGGATGCCTTCGAAAAACTGTCGATCGCCGATCAGGACGATTTCGCATCACGATTAGAAATGTGGGGCGATCTTCCGCACGGCGTATTGCCGAGCAAGACGCAGATCAATGTCGAGAATAGCAACCCACTTGTTCTGGCCATTAAAGCCGGCAAGTATCGATTCCCGACATTCCACGCAGATCGAACAAATACGTGGATCATCACGAAGCCATACACGAAGCAGAGCCAAAAACGGGACAAGCGTGGCGATGCTGCGATTGCACGCACCATTAGGGAACGAGCAGATTATGATCAAAGAACGAAAGAAAAGCGCTATTATCAACGAGACCGCAAAAAGGGCGCATAAACGTGAGGCTTCTACGCTCGTTGAACGCATGCGAAAGGACCCCGTGCGCTCGGCGCGGCTCGACGCAAGGACGGCAACGTTTAAACTCGAGGACCAGATCAGCCGCGCCATGGAAAGTGAAGGTGTTTCTGCTACGCAGCTAGCCGCTAGGATCAAGGCTGGTAAAGCAACCATCTCACGAGACCTTCGCGGTGGATTGACGCGCGCGAATTATCAACGCATCGTTAGTATGGCGACCGCTTTGAATCACGATGTTGTGACCCTCGTATTGCCACGCTCTCCAAAGCAGCGGAAGAAAACGCTTGATGAAGCCTTCTCCGCCCTGGTAAAATAGGCGGTAAGCACGGGCTGACGAGAACCGCAAAGCAAATGACAGCAGATCGCCCGCTCCCAAGCTGAGGACATTGCGCTCGCCGAGATCGCGAAAGGCGTGTTTTCAGAATTCCGTATCTCGGTATGTTTGGGTGATCTGAACGCAGCTGCCGCCGCGTCTGTACGGTTCCCACCAAACGACGGGTCCGGCTGGTTCCGCTCTACGAGCGGGGAGCCGGCCTGCGGTGCGGCGGGCTTCGCCCACCGCATCCTCGGCCGGCTTGTAAGATGAGCGGTGGTCCCTCACGGCTTCGACGCTTTGGGCGTTCGTCGGTAAGGTGCGCGGAGGTTCATGCGGTCGGCGTCCGTATTCTTTGTGGAATGAATGGTAGTGCGACGGATCAGCCTGCAAGACTGTTCCCCTGCCCGTGCTGCGGCTCCATCTATTTCAGTGAGTCGCCGGGTTCTTACGAGATTTGCGAGGTGTGCGGCTGGGAAGACGATATCGTGCAATTAGCCGATCCGTTTTTCGCAGGCGGCGCAAACGAGCCCAGTCTGTACGAAGCGCAGCAAGCGTTCATGGCCTCGGGCGTGCGGGCAGTTAATCCTGAGCCGGCGTGGCGGCCGTTTGAGCCAGCCTTAGACAATGTGCCGCCAATAGAGCTCCGACCGCGTTACGCCGAGACCCCAGATGACAGAACGACCCTCTACTACTGGCGGGACTCATATTGGCTGCGCGCGCGCGATTAATTACACAAATGGATGGACATCGTTTCCGGGGCGATCGCACAACTGAGAGGTGGAAAGATATGCTGCGATTGACGCTATTGACGGTATTGGGAACCATTCTACTGCTGCAAGCCTCAAACGGGACTTCATTGGCATCGCGGCATTCCAGTTGCTGGAACCGCGCAGAGGTTGTGGAGCAATCATCTGCGCGATTATGGTTGGCCGAGAAACTTTCCGCCGCGTCTATTGAAAGGGAGCGCGCCGCGCGAGTCGCGGAACGATGTGAGCGAGGATCAGGCCCAAGTTCCGAGCGTAACACCGCACTTTTAATTGCCGCGGAAGATCTGGTCATCGCCGGAGAACTAGCACATGGTGCGGGAGAGTATGGTCGCGCAACCGCGTTGGTCCGCGAGGGTATACAGAAGCTGCGCGTTAGACTGAAGAACGCGACCGATGTCGACGAGATGCGCCGGTCGCCGGCCCAGGAAGCGCTGGCGCGAGCGGTTGCCGATCTCAAAGGGCAATGGCCTTCTATGTGAAGGTGTGCTTTCGTCTTCGACGTTGTTCCTTGAACAAGTAGAGGTTTCATTGGTAGCCCCAACGGGACTCGAACCCATAACCAGCGATCCCGGCCGATCCCTGGCGAACCCGTAAAGATCGATCTTATAAGGCTTTCCGGTGTATCGGCGTCCCAATCGTTCCGGCCGATTCCGGTCGAATCCGACTGCTCCGTGACAAAACCGTGACAAGCAGAAGCCCAACGGGAGTCGAGTCCCTTCGGGCTGCGTTACGCTGCCTTCACCGTACGGCTCGCAAGCTTCACGCGGAGCCGTTTTCGGAGTACGCCGAGGATGAGCGCGAGATTGTCCATGCTCGGATTGCCGTTCGTTGAGAGCATCCGATGCAGGCTCTTTGCCGGCTTACCCGTCCCCGCCGCCAGCCGCTCAAATCCGACCGTCGCGTTCACGAGGTCGCGTAAGACGAGGCGCGCCGTATCCGGCTCGCCATTGAGAAAGAGCGTCACCGCCTCGTCGAGGAGCGTCTTTGCGAATGCGGGGTCGCGCTTCACACGCTCGACGACCGTGTGTCTGGAATCGCGAGTCAAAGCCATATATTCACCTCCGCTTCGATTTCGAAGCCGTCCTTCGCGCCTTATACTCCGCCCAAAGAGCCTTCGCGCGTTCGATGTCGACTTGTTGCCGCTGCTTCTTGCCGCCGGCGAGTAAAATCACGAGATCCTCGCCGTCTTTCGCGAGGTAAATGCGATAGCCGGGACCCCAATCGATCCGGTACTCGCCGATAGCGCCAATCCACTTGACGGCTGACGTATTGCCCATTTCGAGGCGTGCTCTCGCAGTTGCAACCTTTGCCGCCGCCTGAGCGGGAAGATCTTCGAACCACGCCTGGTACGGCATGGAGCCGTCTTCCCGAACGTACTCGACAACGGTCAGCGGCATTTGTCGATAGTAACATATACGTTACTTAGCGTCAAATGTTGCTGTTTCCAACGGTCAGGGCCTGACTTGGCTCAATCGGGGTAATGTTATCGAAGTTCGATAAATAGATTGCCGAATATCAATAAATGTGATATTGTTTATCAATATTCTCAGTCCGTGGAGGCCCAATCGATGCCCCGTCCTTCATCTACCGCACTGCCGATCGCCTACGCCGGCCTGCGCATCCTGATCGTCCTGAACTGGATCTACGGCGCAATTGTCCTTGCGATCCTCGTGGGGATGTTTGCAGCTGAACAATGGATGATGACCGCTCTCGGCGTTCCGCCCTCGGCGCAATCCGGTCCGCTGATCATCGGCATGCGCGCGATTGCAGCGCTCGGCCTCGTTGCCGTCCCGCTGAATCTCGCCGTGCTCAAGCGGCTGGTGGCGATGGTCCAATCGGTTCGCGCCGACGATCCCTTCGTCGCCGCGAATGCATACCGTCTTCAGGCGATCGCCTGGTTTCTGCTCGGGCAGCAGATGCTCAGCCTCGTCATCGGGCTTATCGGCAAATCCGTCTCGACGCCCGGACATTCGCTGCATCTAGATGCCGGCTTTTCGCCCAGCGGCTGGCTGGCGGTCATCCTGATCTTCGTCCTCGCGCGCGTCTTCGCCGAAGGCGCGCTGATGCGTGAAGACCTCGAAGGGACGGTGTGACATGGCCATCGCCGTCAAGCTCGACGAGTTGCTCCACGAGCGCCGAAAGACCCTGACCGAGCTGGCCGAGTGCATCGACATCACGCTTGCCAACCTCTCAATCCTCAAAACCGGCAAGGCCCGCGCCATCCGCTTCTCGACGCTTGAAGCGATCTGCGGCGCGCTCGGCTGCCAACCCGGTGACATTCTGGAATTCGTCCCGGAGTCTATCTCTGGCTCCGAACAAATTCGCAAAGCTTCATAGCAAAGGAATTCACCATGATCGCGATTACTCACGACGCCGCTACGAACGAAACCGAGCGGGCGAACGTCGCCCAAGAGGTTTCGCTTGTCCGCATCTATGTTCTGCGCGCGACCTATCTGCTGCTCGTGATTGGGCTCGGCGGGATGATCGTGCCCGACGTGCTCAGCCACCCGGTGATCAGCCGGGGTGTGATTGGGAGCCTGCTCGGCGCCGTGTGGGTGCTGGCGTTCGTCGGCCTCAAATACCCCCTCGAGATGCTTCCGCTGCTCATGTTCGAGTTCGCGTGGAAGTCCATCTGGATGGTGGCCTACGGCTTGCCGCAATGGTCCGCCGGCCAATTGCCACCGACCTTCGCCGAGGATTCCTACGCCATCGGGCTTGGCGTCATCCTTCTGCCGCTCGTAATCCCATGGGGCTACGTTTACCGTCATTACGTGAGGCAGTCAGGCGCACGCTGGCGCTGACTAAGGGCGTCGTCGCTCGAGGAGATTCGACATGACTTCTACCGCTGCTTCCGCGCCACCGGACAAGAGCGAAAGGAGCGACCGAGAAATCCCGCGCTGGCGGCTCAACGTCCTGCGCGTAATCGCTCTCTTTTTTGTCGTCAGCGGTTTCATCAGTTATCCGGCGATGTTGATCCACGCCAGCGCAACTCACCGCGGGATGATCGAGGCTTTCCTCACCGGCCTTTGGCTGATGTCATTTTTTGCGGTTCGCTTTCCACTGAAGATGCTTCCGATTTTCCTTTTCGAATTCGCGTGGAAGACAGTCTGGCTGCTCGTTTTCGGATTGCCGCAGTGGATCACAGGGGTCGGCTCGCCGCGATTGAGCCAGGATCTGCTGGAGATCGGGATCCCCCCGATCCTGTTGGCGTTCGTGATTCCGTGGGGATACGTCTGGCGCCATTACATCAAGCAGCCATCAGAGCGCTGGCGCTAACCGGCGCACGTTCGCATGCGCACATCGAACCGCGCGATGTATACATAAACGACATCGAGCGAGCTCTCTTGCAGCCTTAATTCGGGCTATAGCGACACGCCGCGTGTGACCTACCAGCTCTAGCCGCGAACGGCCGATCCTTGAGTCTTGCCTGCCGCGATTGCCCCGCACCTCGCGACAGACGCGTTCCGATGCTTACGGAACCGACTGGAACTTGACGTGAGCCTTCACGATCTTCGCTGCGGCCACGTTATGGCTGGCGCCAAGGCGAAGGCCGTCGCGGCGATTGACGCGCGGCTGCTCCGGGCAGCCGTCGCGGCGATTGACGCGCGGCTGCTCCGGGCGCTCCCCTAGGGCGTGCGGGAGTCGAAAGCTAAGAGTACACCCTTGTTTCGCGAAGCTCTCACCATGGCACGGCGGTTCACATGGCCCGTAGTCCTCAGCAAGAGGGACGGCAATGGGGTCTGCGCGTCGTCGATTGGCTCTTGTGTCGTCCTCAATCGTGACGGATGGATCGCGACCGCGTATCATCTGCTAGCGCAGTTTACGCAGCTTAAGAATCAGACATTAGCGGCGCAAGCTTTCGATGCTGAGTCCGCGCGGCTTAACGCCGACACAACATTGGAAAAACGCGAGCGTCAGAGACAAATACGAAAGCTGCCCTTTCCCGCGAAGACCGACGCGAGAGACGTCTCAATTTGGTGGGGGCACAACGGTTGCAATGTGACGGACATCGCGGGCATTGAAGAAGTCGATCTTGCGGTCGGAAGACTAGAGCCGTTCGATGCGTCCTGGGTTGGAACGTATCCCGTCTTCAAAGACCCGTCCAGGGACTTCGAGCCAGGCGTAAGCCTTTGTAAATTGGGTTTTCCCTTTCACGAAATAAAGCCGACTTGGGACTCAACGCGTGGGGCATTTGTGTTGCCGCCAGGAGCGCTGCCGATGCCGCTCTTTCCAATAGATGGTATCTTTACTCGAACTGTTCAAAGCGTCACGCAAAATACTTCGGCGGCGAAGTACCCTCATCAATGGATCGAGACTTCGAGTCCGGGACTTCGGGGACAAAGCGGCGGTCCTACGTTTGATACCAAGGGTACTATTTGGGGGATTCAAGTGCGAACGGCGCATTATCCGCTGGGCTTCGACGACGCAGGCGCAAAGGGACAATTTCTTAACGTGGGCCTCGGGGTGCATCCGGCAACGATGCTGCCTTTCTTTGACGAAAAAGGTATCAAGTACGAACTATCAGACTACTAGTGACGGACGTGAGTTCAATGAATCATGATATGGGCGGAATCTCAGCCGGAAAGGGAACCGCGCTGACTATTGTTCCGGAAGGCGCCTTTTCTGGTACGGTGGGGCGGGTGCCACCTGACGCACTCGCCACAGCCGTGGCGGACCCGTTCTTTCGAATTGGCTACGCGGAGGCTCGCGGTAGCAACACCTACGCACTAGCGGAGCCCGGTCCGATTAAGGCAACTTAAGCGTCTTCGACCGAGGGCGTTCCCTGATTGGTCATACGACCGTTGGCCGATCATAGCTGGAATCAGTCTGCAACCAGCAACGTGCTCAGAAAAGAAAGGACCGTGTGGCGATGCGGTTCGTGTGGTAGCCCCACGGAATTCGAACCCACAACCAGCGATCCCGGCCGATCCCTGGCGAACCCGTAAAGATCGATTTGATAAGGTTTTTCGGCGCATCGGCGTCCCGGTCGTTCCGTTCGATTCCGGTCAAATCCGACCGCTCCGTGACAAAATCGTGACAACCGGAGGCCCAACGGGTGTGATGCCCTGCAAAGACTCAGCGATGTATCTGATAAGACGCACATAGTCCTGGATGCCGCAGTCTACGAGGCGTTGCGAATTGACCTTGAGAAAAAGTGGTACGTGAACCGGGGGCCGTCGAACCTCGACCGGTGTCCCGAGGCTCGCAGTCCTAGTCCTGTTAACTGGGCCGCCTTAACCGGGCCGAATGCGTGACGCGTTTCCGCAGTGTTTTGGGAGCCAAGCAACTTGAATAAGAAGACCATCGTATTCCTTTCTCATATCGCCGAAGAAAAGGAACTGGCGAGTCAACTCAAGGCACTCTTGGAGGCGGCCTTCCTGGACCTTATCGACGTGTTCGTTTCCTCGGAAGTGGACAGCGTTGCACTCGGGCGAAAATGGCTCGATGAAATAACGACTGCCCTTCGTAAGTGCGACATCGAACTTATCCTATGTAGCCCCAAGTCGGTGAAGCGTCCATGGATAAACTTTGAAGCGGGCGGGGGATGGGTTCGGGACATCCCGGTTATCCCGCTGTGTCATTCCGGGATAGTACCAGCCTCTTTACCCCTTCCGCTGAATTACTTGCAAGCGACGGCTCTTGATAGCGAACTTGGACTGAAGGGAGTGCTTGCGACAATCGCGAGTGCAATGGGAGCGAGTCCGCCCAACATAGCACTGTCCGATTTTATTGCTGCCGTTAGACTCTTTGAGCGCAAGTATACGTTTGGTAGCCAAGTCGGTGAAGCGGTCGCCCGTATGACTGGAATCCTAAATGGGATTAATCCCGCGATTATGGAACCGGTGTTGCGCGGCGAATCGGTTGCATTCGAGATTACTGAATCCGATTTGAAGGAACTGACTAGAGAAACTGAGTTCCTATTGAAAAATGGCTTGATTAGAATCTCGCGAAAAGGCAACGTCATGGTGACAACGAGGGGCACTTTTTATGATGTTCGGATTAGCCCCACAAAAGAATTGATGGAGGCCATTAAGGAATCGGCATGATGAGGATTCGCATGTTGGCCCCGGCTCAATTTGCTTTGCTCCAAGTCGGCATACGATTATGCGCCTAGTTCGCGCCCGGGCCTATGGCACGCTGAACCTGTGTGGCTGACCACGGTTTCCCTCGGCGAGTTACCTGGTCGCGAGCATTCAGTTCCCTCGCGATGGCGCTCAAAGACATACCTTGAGTACGCATATCCATGGGCGTCTTCGCGACGAGCTGCTGAACGAGCACGCCTGCCCAACGATCTTTCACGCGCTCTCAGCCGTTGACGCGTGGCGCTGCGACTACAACAATCATCGCCTGCACACGGCACTCGGCGGCTTGACGCCGGCCGAGTTCATCCGGCAAAATTTGTCACGGCTTTTTCCATGCTTCGCTGGTCGCCGGAATGGCCAGTCCCTCACGCGAACGGGCATCAGATAGTCTCGGGAAGTAATTCGAGATCGTGCTCTTGTGGCTTTCTCGGCGCATTTCTCGACAGCTGCGCCAGCACTGCTACGAGTGGGTTAGCCACAACCTTACGAACCCGCCCACGTGCCGCAAAACGGTGGCGGCAACTGCTGCATTTCTGGTCTACCGTGGGCGAATAGGCAGCCCCTCCGGTCGCATATATGGGCGTGCGGCACCTTGGGCATTCGAGCGATCGAACGCGGCTCCTTACAGACGGCAGCACGTTTTGTGCCATTAATAGGCGAACATTCGCTGCATCCAGGCGCACTCCGTCGATGGCGATGTCACCGTAAGTTTCGTCTAGGTCAGGTACCAGACTATTGAGTTTCTTGAAAGCGTGCACATGGATTCCATCCTCCTCTGCACGTTTCGCAGTCCACAAGAATGCAGGATTCGACCCCCAAACCTGAATGCCGCCGGGAAAGTCCGACTGTTGAATCTCGAGCTTCCTCTTCGACAATACCGGGGTGTAGGAAGAATCGCGCCAGGTCGTCTGTAGGGCTGCAATTGGGTTCCCGATACCAGCCTGAATGTCCCGAAAATGTCTTCCGCACCCGGCGCACAGATGACGCTGATGGGGATGGACGCTAAAAAAGTCACGATCTAAGTGGCTATCTCCACAATGAGTACACGAGACCTCCCTCACTGCGTACCCAAACACGGAACTGATCATGTAGTAGATTGCGTCCAGATCCGAAATTACTACACCTCCATCAGCCAGGCGAGTGCTCACAAGTCTGACCGCCCTGGAAAACGTCTGATCGATGTCCTTGCCCGCACCCGCACTCCGCCGCGCATGAACATGAACGCCTCTGTCCATTGGCATGACGGTGGTGTCATAAACTGGCGGAACAGCACCCCATAGACCGACACCGCCGTCGTATTTATCGATCTCCAAGAAGAAGATCTCATGCTCGGAAATCGGAGGAATGTGCGCAGTCCTGCATCTGTTCGAACGCTTACCGTATTTTGCGGTCGCATTAGCTTTATGGCGCAGGCACCAGTACCGCGTGCCGCCATCCCTGCGCTTCCCTACCGCGATGACTTCGCAGGCGTCCTGCTGGGATGGCGAGCCCTTCTCTTGGCCGCCGGTCGTTGGGAAAAGCGTGACCTGCTTAGACGATGCTCTTTGTGGCTGGCGGCTGGAAGAAGCCATGCTGTCTCAATGCCTCTGTCAGTTCTTCGACGACTTTAGTGAAAGCAGCCAGGTGCGCATCAGTTCGATTTGTTCTTCCGTCAAAGCTGTGCCCCAACGACCGACGATTTCAATCGGCGACTTGCCGTTCTTGCGAAAGATTTCCCGGAGAGCTTCCAATGTTTGTTGTCGTCCCTTAGCTATTTCATCGTCCGTCGTCAATGCAATAAGATTTGTGCCGACTACGTAGTCTTTGATGCGCTGTTGAAATGTCTCAGAATTGTGCTGGTCAAGGTGATGTTGTCTTCCGTCGGGGGAGACGATAATATTCCCAGTCAGTTGCCCGTCTTCAAGTTGTCGCAACCGCAACTCCGGAAACTGACCGTAAGCTTCAATTGCTGGTATTTTCGCTTTGACTTCAAAGCCGGCGATCACAAACTGATTAGCATCGGGAACCTTGCCGGAAATGACAAAGATGTGGTCCCCTTCTTCCAGCCGCTTACGGACGTCCGGTCGACAGGCTCCCAGTGTTGGATTGGTTCCCAGGTATGGATCCTTGATGTGCTGTCCGAGCTGGGGATCGTAGCCACTGCGGGTGATGAATATCTTGCCGACCATTTATGCTACGTCTCCTCCGCGAAGTGCCATTCTAATTTCTGCTTCAATGCATTGCCTTGGTGTCTCGCCAAGATGCCGTCATGCTGGAGGCGTCCGACAACGATGCCCGGGCCGATCCCGATCGCTTCTGCGAAATCGTGGATCGCGCCATTTGTAAATGTCTTATTTCGAATGAAGCCGCCAAGCGCTGAAGGCGGAATTAGAGTATCGCGAGCAAACTGATTCGCTTCGGATTCGAGACGCTGCATTTCGGGATCTATAACTGTGTCGAGAAGATCGTCCTTTGCGTTATCGACAATAAACGATTGTTTGTTTCGATGCAGCAGAATATGGCCGATTTCGTGAAAGACCGTAAACCAAAACTGGTCGTCTGTCTTATAGCGCAACGTCAGTGCAATTAACGCCCTTCTTTCGGAGAGCCAGCGTGCACAACCACTGATACCCGTATTTTTCAATTCGGGGACCAAAACCAGGGCGACACCTGCAGCCGCACAGGTTTGTTGCAGCGGATCGGCAGCCTCATCAGCTCGAATTCTAGTCAGCTTCTTCAGGGATTCCAGCGAAGAACGAAGCTTCGATTCATTGAAGTCGGCGAGTTCCAAGCCTCTTGCAACTATCTCCGCTTCGCGAACCCATGCCGCAATGGATTCATCGCGCGTCTCGAAGGCCTGTGTCTGGCGATATGCGACCGAAGAGGCGTTCCAGACGGCGTTCCAACTTTCAGGTGACGCGACACCGAAAAAATACAGGAGAGCCTCGGCATCCGAATGCCCTTTCGGAATTGAAAAGTGAAGCTTCTCCATTTCACGGAGTGGGAATCGTTGCGCCCAATCGCGCCACTGAAAGTGTCGCGTTGCCTCCTGGTGGCGCGCCTCGGTTTCATCAAAATGCCTTTGAAGATTTAGCCAAAGATGAGCCGGGCGGCCGAAGGCTTTTTCGAATGCCAGTGCCGTTGATGGCGTGACAGGGGCCTTCGCATTGCATATTTCACTGATCGTTTTTGGTGTCAGCCCGGCGCGTCGTGCAAGATCACGCTGCGACCATCCATAAAATTCCAAATAATCGAGAACTGTCTCACCAGGATGCGGTACAGTATTCGGCACAAGGCCCTTTTTTTGATCGCTATCCATGCGTATCCTCAATTCTCAACAGCTCAATTCCAGTTATCAATTTCCAGCGTTGTTGCTCATCCAACGTTTCGTCAGGCTCATCTGCCGGCCTGAAGAGCAGACGGTATGGTTGCTTTACATCAACTGAGAACGTGCCGGTCCGATCGCCTTTGAGTTCATGACAGCGTTCGGGCCCTGACTTCGGGGGCCAAAAATCCGCGAGCGATTCTGCTGCCCGAAGAGCGGCAATGCGAATTTTGATTTTTTTCGCCATTTCAGTGCCGTATAGGCGCCGGCAAGTATCGTCATCTTCGATGGCAGAACGTAGCTTGCGGTCGCGGGCGGATATGTCCAAGTGTTCCCCATTAGGTAACTTGTTCATGTCATGAAGAGTTACCTAAAAGGTAACACTATCCGAGGACGACTGTCAAGCCGATGTGCAGACGTCGGATTCGACTCCTCGCCGAAGCAAAGCAACCGTCGAGGCAAGGGGTGAAGCGCGGAACGCTCTCCTCGCAGCCGTGGCTCTACCCGGCGGTCGCCTTTGCGGCCCACACCGCGGCGCGACGGGGCGAGGTGCTGGCGGTGAAATGGTCCGACCTGTGTGCGGCTGGGAAGACGACCTCGCGCAACTAGCGGATCCATTTTTCGCAGGCGGCGCAAACAGACCAAGTCTCTACGAGGCGCAACAGACGTTCTTGGCGCTGGGCGTGCGGGCAATCGATCCTGACCCGGGGTGGCGGCCGTTTGATCCAGCCTTGGACAACGTGCCGCCGATAGAGCTCCGACAGCGTGAGGTCGCCACTCCAGATGACAGAACGAAACTCTATTACTGGCGAGACTCTTATTGGCTGCGGCTTCGGCGCTAAAAAGGTAGCTGGACCTGACGTATATGTCACAGAAAACTGGCTTTGGCTCGTTGCGGAAGTTCGGCGGGTCGTACGACCGCGCTTATGCAAAATGCTGGCTCGCCGCCATTCCGCTGCGATGTGAAGTAAGCTCCTGCGCGCGCTAGGCTGGTCGCGGCGGGACCACAACCCGTAGCGCGCCGGTCTCGTCGTCTCGACGTTGCATCGCATCGTATCGATTGACAAAATCGGCGACAACCGCATCCGCATCTATTTGAAACTCTTGGACGATGTTATGGAGCGCAAAGATGGCTAAACCGATCGCTCGCATCAGGTGGCCGTTCACGAACTTATCGGCTGGTAGCTCGCGGTTGATGGCGGAGCTTACGTCACCGTCTCTGCCGGACAGCTTGTTTGAGACGTCGACGAGCGCATAGATGTCGCCGTGAGTGCGCTTGCTCCGCATCCGCCACTCGTCGCTATCGAGAATATGGTACCGGGCTTGAATGTCTGCCTTAGCCGCTTGGAATTGAGGAGTGTCTTCGACTTGGCGCATGTTCTTATCACCAGCGGCCGGCTGCGGCACGTTCGGCAGGTTCAACGGAGCCACGAGGCGCAGCCATTCCGGCAAGGCGGTTCGATAGAGTTCGAGTGCCAGTGCAGGATATTCACGGCATATCACTAGGCGCCGAACCGTCTCGGCTAGCGAACGCAGATGCACCGACGCCGGAGCTTCGAGCGCCGTCGAGATCAGCGTTAGGTACGACTCAGCTTCGCTCGCAGCGAGAGCCGCGCTCGAAACGACCATCTGATGCACGGCGTTGCGCTCAGCGTCGTCGGGGCGCGGCATCCGCTGAGCGCTTCCGACCGCGCAGTAGAGCGCCACGAAAATTCCAGCTAACAGTTCCCGGCGATCGCGATCCCCATTATTCCCCGTCGGTAATGTGTACCCGCCGGCGAGGACCGGCGCCGTTACGCCCGTGCATCCCCAATTTCGAATTCGGTCGAGATCCGGTATTTGTCCGTCCATTGAAGGGTGTCTCCCGGGCAGGGCCCGAGTTCTGGCAGTTCGAGGCAGCCCGCGCCGGGAGATCAGAATACCACCGCTGTCAAGAGCGCGACCGGCTCGAACCGGTGGCGGCGGCGCGTTACCGATAAGCGCGCGTTATCGGCTGCACGCAGCGTGCCGACTTGCCGAACCGTTCCGGCTTTCGGGTGGCGTGGCCGCGCGGGCGAAGCTACGGACGGCCTAGAGCCTGAGCGGCCCGAGGTGAAACCCTATCGTTCAGCACATTGGTCTTGGAGTTGCTTTCCCGCATCGGCGGGGCACGGACTCTCGCAACGTATGGGTTCAAAAACGAGATTGAAGGGCCGGTGGACGCCGGCCCTCTCTCTGTCCCACATCCGAGAAGCCGAGATTAGAGCTCGGGCGTCGGAAAAACCACCACACGCTGTGTACTTGGGAAAAAGCGACGGCGCGCTTCGCTCAATATTTCGTCGACACATTGAAGGAATTTCTTCAAGAGCGTGAGCGCCGTTTCGCCCTGAAACACGTCGATCTCGTCGAATCCAGGATTAACGGCAACTCTGTAATCGTACTTGACTCCGGAGTCAGACGAACCCGCGGCGTTCTCGTTATCCTCGATGGCGCGGCGCGTAAAATAAAACATTGGCGGAGCGTGGCTAAACTGCCGAAGATATAGGTGTTTGTCCACTCGATCAATCGCATGGAGAGCCCAGAGTAGATCGTTGCCGCCCTTGTAAGGCCTTAGGCTACGGATGAAGGTCTTCGCGCTGGATGAAAGCTTGCGTATTCTTCGCTGCGCATCCGTCCCACCGAATTCAACTTTGTTGGAAGTGATCGGAAAGCTCACCCCAGACGTTGTTTTGCTGTTCGCGAGGGCGAGTTCGCAGACGAGATAATCGAGTGCAGTTCGCATGTTGTGAACGGCATCGCAAGCGATGAAGATGAATTGTGGCGGAATTGCGGGCGGATTTGACACCTGGACCGTCCTTGCGCCTGTCTCGGGATGAATGAACTCCGCAGCAGAGTACGCGTACGAATCGTGGAAAGCGCGGATTTCTAATTCGAATTTTCCAATGTGCTGCTCGGCCCACTGTAACTTCAAGTCGGCATCCGCCAGTGCGTTTGGTGATTTGGCCACCGGGCTCACTTAGATCGTAATCCAGTCCGTTCCGCTCGATGACGATCGCCGCGCGTCCGACCATATTCTTTTCGTGTCCCCCTTGTCGCGAAGAGGCGGGTGCGGGAAATGCCGTCTGCGCACCGCTGCGCGGCGCGCAAACGGCAGAAGGCCGTGGGGTGCTCGGCGCCCTTCGGGCTTCTCGCACCACAAAACGATCTCAGGGCTGCGCCCCGAGACCCCCGGAGAATTCTGCCCATGCCATCTCCTCGGAGCGAAACTCGACAGATGAAGCGCATCCTGAGCGTGCGGGTCACGCCGGGCGACTACTCGACAATCGCCGCGCAGGCCGAAGCGTGTGGCCTTCCGATCGCGGAGTTCGTGCGTCGCTGTAGTCTGGGACGCCAGACGAGGACACGCAGCAACCTCCAGGCCATTGACGAGCTCCGGCGCCTCGGCTGCCAACAGAGGGATCTGTACTCGCGGGATGATGCGAATCGCGCGCGTTGCGCTGAACTCTTCGTCGAGATCCAAGACGCGATCCGGCGCGTCGGAACGCCGTGATCGCCAAGATCATCCCGAGAAAAGGCCGCGGGGTCGCCGGTGCTTCGGCGCTGCTGGACTACATCGAGCGCGATGGGGTGAAGGGCGGGGACCGTGTTGCCGCGAGTTTTGATCCGGCCGGGAATCTGATTGGCTACGCGGTTCGGGGTCGGGACGCTGAGTTCGAGGCGCTTGGCGAGGGTGGCCAGCGCCGGCACTATATCAGCCGCGCACCGCGAGTGGACGTCGAGACCGGTGAAGTCCAGATGCTCGAGTATCCGATCGAAACCCAGGTCGTGCTCTCAGTTGAAACTGCCGCCCTTGAGTTTCAGGCCGTGGCGAATCGGGCGCGCCGGACCACGAATCCATATGTACATGTTGTCATCTCGTGGCGGGACGGCGAAGAGCCCACGAACGCCGAGGTGTTCGCCTCGGGTCGTCATGTCCTAGACTCGTTGGGAATGGGCGAGCACCAGTACGTCATCGCCATCCACCGCGATACCGATAACGTCCACGCGCATATCGCGGCGAACCGGGTTCATCCGGAGAAGTATCGGGCCCAACATCTCTCGATGAGCTATTGGAAAATCGACCGGGCCTTGCGTGAACTCGAGCTGCGGTTCGGGTGGGAGCGCGATCGCGGTCTTCACGAAATCCGCGAGCGAGCGGAGCGAGAGCCGGAGATCATCACAAGGTTGCGGCGCGAGCACGAAACCGCCCGCATCACCGATCGAGCGGAGAAACTGCGTGTTTGGAGCGGCGACCGTCCATTTACCGAATGGGTCCGGGACGCGGCGCCCGCACTTCGGACGGTTCTCGGCCGTACCGGCGTGACATGGGCCGACGTCCATGCAACGCTCGCGGACTGCAATCTCGAACTAAAAGCCAAGGGAACCGGGCTGATCGTCGTCGACCGGAACGACGCCGGCTTGGTGGCGAAAGCCTCACATATCGGTCGGTTAGCTTCCCGTGAACGGCTCGAGGCCGTCCTGGGAACCTTTCAAGAGGTCGGTGCCGAACGCGCGCCTCTCGGATTGCCGAGAACTACGCCAGCGTCCGTAGCGGAGCGCATCATCGGACCAGGTCGCGAGCCGAAGACCTACAGACGCGACCCAAACCGCCGCGCCGATCGAAGAGAAGAACGGGCGACGGCGCGCGAGCAGCTGTATGGCGAGTTTCAGAAGGCGCGGGGCGCTCGCGGGCGCTTTGCCGCCGCCTGGGAGCGCCAACGAGTCCGTGAACGCGCGCGCTATGCCGAGATCACTGTGCAAAAGCGAGTGGAGCGTGACCGACTGGTTCCGTTAGTTGGGGCGCGGGCCGCACGCACCATCGCGGCCGCTGCTGCGGCCCACCAACGGGAGGGAGTCCGGGCCATGAACGGGCGCGAGCGTGAAGACTTGTGCGCGACCCTCTACGCCGAGCGGGCCGTCTCGTGGCGCGAGTTCGTAACGGAGCGCGCCTTAGCCGGCGACGAGGCTGCGATCTCCGCGCTTCGTGGACTGCGCTATCAGGCGGGTCGCGAGCGCCGTCGCAGCGAGCGCGACGGATTTGCATACCGGGGGATGACGGGAGAACCGCGGCCTCGCGTCTTCGACGGACTCGGCTATCAGGTGCAACGCTCGGGTGCCGTGGCGTTCTACCGCACGAGCGATCCAAAGCGACAAGAGATCTTCCGCGACGAGGGGTGGTTCATCGCCCTTCGAGAGACGGGTGATCCCGAGATCGCCGCCGCGTTGTGTTTGGCGGCCGAGAAGTGGGGACGCAGCATCACGATCAGTGGTTCCCGCGAGTTCAAAGAACGCTCTCTGGCGATCGCCGTTGAACTTGGAATCGACGTTCGCAACCGAGACCTCGCCGAGCGGCAACAGAGGATGCGGCACGAGCGAGATGGACGGATTCGGCATCCAGAGCAGCGACCGATGGCGCGAGACCGGGACGATCGCGACTAGCGCAAGCACCTTGGTCTAGCGGATTTAAATGGGCTAGGGTCCTCGCTCCGTTGGCGCGATCCTCGCCGGATATCGTTCGACCAGTACCGTGTCCTGCTGCGAGCGATCCCGAAGCGCGACTCAATGACGCTGACCGGACTATCCGAACGATGCATCGAACGAGCCCGGCGCGGTAACGGCGCGCCGCATTCGCGCAACCAGGCGCGTCTTCTGCAAGCGGTCATCATCTATTTCTTTGACCACGCGTTACCGACGTTCGAGATGATCGAGCGACTCGACTCCGAGGGTATAGCGGTGGAGATTCGCGCTCGTGCGAAAGACATCACTTCCGGCCAAGCCCACAAGACGGCCGTCGACGCCTAACCAACGCGCTTGCGAAGAGGTTCGCGTGGCTTACGCCGAGCGTCTCCGGGTCGCGTCGGCCTCCTAGGCCTGTAAGCGCCCGAAGCCAACCTGTGGCGAGGCCGGAACGCCCCTGCCAGCGTATAGTCGTTTGGACGCCTTATGGAAATTACCGGCAGCGTACAGATGCATAAGAAAAGCTTAAATGAGCGCGATATCTGCACGAAGTTCATCACGCCGGCGATCAAGTCGGCGGGTTGGGACTCGATGCTGCAGGTCCGTGAAGAAGTTCGCTTTACTCACGGGCGCATTATCGTTCGCGGCAAGCTCGTCACGCGTGGCAAAGGTAAGCGAGCCGATTACATCCTGTACTACAAACCGAATATTCCGATTGCCATTATCGAAGCGAAGGATAACAATCATAGCGTTGGCGATGGCATTCAACAGGCGCTTGACTATGCAGCGACGCTCAACATCCCATTTGCATTCGCTTCTAATGGCGATGGATTCGTGTTCCACGACCGCACCGGCCTAAGCGCACTAAAGGAGGCAAACCTCTCGCTCGACGAGTTTCCGTCGCCTGAATACCTGTGGACGAAATATAAGACGTGGAAGGGACTGACGCAAGAAGCTGAGCAGCTCGTCCTTGAGGATTATTTCGACGATGGGAGCGGCAAGGCGCCGCGGTATTACCAGGTCAATGCCATCAACGCGACGATCGAAGCCATCGCAAAAGGTCAGAACCGTATTCTCCTTGTCATGGCCACAGGCACTGGTAAGACGTACACCGCCTTTCAAATTATCTGGCGACTGTGGAAGGCAGGCCGGAAGAAACGCATCCTCTATCTCGCAGATCGCAACATACTAATCGATCAAACGATGGTGAACGACTTCCGGCCGTTCGGCCCCGCGATGGCGAAACTCTCGACCAGCGCGAAGACCATCGAGCGCGATGACGGCAGCGACGTTGCGTTGACCACGGCTATTGATAAGACCCGTCGCATAGACACCGCCTACGAGATATACCTCGGCCTCTATCAGGCGATCACCGGCCCGGAGGAACGGCAAAAGCTGTTTCGCGAGTTCTCACCGAACTTTTTCGACCTTATCGTCATCGATGAGTGCCATCGCGGCAGCGCCGCCGAGGACTCAGCGTGGCGCGAGATTCTTGAGTATTTTTCCTCCGCCACCCAGATAGGTCTCACCGCTACTCCGAAAGAGACAGAATATGTCTCGAACATCGCATATTTCGGTGAACCGGTTTACTTGTATTCCCTAAAGGAGGGCATCCGCGATGGCTTCCTGGCACCCTATAAAGTCGTTAAGGTCCATATCGACCGCGACGTCGAAGGCTACCGTCCTGAGAAAGGGCAACTTGACCGCGAGGGTGTGGAGGTCGAGGACCGCATCTACAACGCCAAAGACTTCGACCGCACGTTGGTTCTCGACGACCGCACGAAGGTTGTCGCCCGCAAGGTCACTGAATACCTCAAAGAGAGCGGCGATCGCTTTCAGAAGACCATCGTTTTCTGCGTTGATCAGGAACATGCCGCCCGGATGCGCCAGGCGCTCGTCAACGAAAACAGCGATCTCGTGGGCGACAATGATCGCTATGTTATGCGCATTACCGGTGGCGACACCGAGGGCCAGGCGCAGCTAGATAATTTCATCGACCCGGAATCAAAGTACCCCGTACTTGTCACAACGTCGCGATTGCTCTCGACCGGTGTAGACGTTCAGACATGCCGATTGATCGTGTTGGATCGAAATGTCAATTCGATGGCTGAGTTCAAGCAGATCATTGGGCGGGGCACGCGCGTACATGAGGACACGAAGAAGTACTACTTCACGCTGATCGACTTTCGCGGGGCTTCGAATCATTTCAGTGACCCAGATTTCGACGGCGCGCCGGTGCAGATATACGAACCGCACGGCAGCGAACCGATCGCTCCACCCGACGATGTGCCCCCCGTCGACGAGGATGGCGAGACGCTGCCCGAAGAGCCAGGCATGGATGAAACTATCATTGACGGCTTGCCAGACATCTCGTTGCCGCCCGCCATCGAAAAGACGAAGAAGGTCTATGTTGATGGCGTCAGCGCCCTCATCATCGCTGAGCGCGTGGAATACCTCGATGAAGACGGCAAGCTCGTTACTGAGAGCTTGCGTGACTTCACCAAGAAGGCACTCAGGAAGCGCTTCGCCAGCCTCGATGACTTCCTGAAGCGTTGGAAGGCGGCGGAGCGCAAACAAGCGATCATCGATGAGCTGGAGACTGAAGGCCTACCACTCGACCCCATCGCTGAGGAACTGGGCAAGGATTTTGATCCGTTCGACCTCATCTGTCATATCGCGTTCGACAAGAAACCACTCACGCGCCGCGAGCGTGCCGAGAACGTAAAGAAGCGCGACGTCTTCTCGAAATACGGACCACAGGCCCGCGCGGTACTCGATGCGCTATTGACCAAATATGCCGACCAGGGAGTGCTCAACCTCGATGATACCAACGTGCTGCGCATTCCGCCCTTGACCGCGCTCGGCACACCGGTACAACTCATTAAAGCCTTTGGCGATCTGCGTGGGTTTGAGGAAGCCGTCCACGTGTTGCAGTCCGCCCTCTATCAGGAAGTCGCCTAACCTATGTCGGTCCGCACGATCGTCAAATCCATTCAGGACATCATGCGCCAGGACACTGGTGTCGATGGCGACGCCCAGCGGATCAGCCAGCTGTGCTGGATGTTTTTCCTCAAGATCATCGACGATCAGGATCAGGAACTCGAATTGCTGAGCGACGATTATCGCTCGCCCGTCCCCAAAGAATACCAGTGGCGCGCCTGGGCTGCGGACCCGGAAGACATCACCGGCGACGAGCTTCTTGCCTTTGTCAACGACCGGCTATTTCCGGCGCTGAAGAACCTTCCGACATCGACTCAGCGCAGCGATCGCAGACACGTCGTTAAGAGTGTGTTCGAGGACGCCTATAACTACATGAAATCTGGCCAGTTACTGCGTCAGGTTGTCAACAAGATTTCAGGCGTCGATTTCAACGATCTCGCCGAACGCCAACATTTTGGCGATATCTACGAGCAAATCCTCAACGATCTGCAATCAGCGGGAAATGCTGGCGAATATTATACGCCGCGCGCCCTGACAGTCTTCATGGTGAACCGCATCGATCCGCGTCTCGGTGAAATCATTCTTGATCCCGCCTGCGGCACCGGCGGTTTCCTGACCTCTTCGCTTCGTCACATGCGCGAACGCTACGTAAAGAAGCCTGAGGACGAGCAAACGATGCAGAGCGCACTTCACGCCGTGGAGAAGAAGCAGCTCCCGCACATGCTCTGTGTTACGAACATGCTGTTGCACAACGTCGAGGACCCAAGCTTCGTGCGTCACGACAACACCCTAGCTCGACCCTATATCAGTTACACCCAGTCTGATCGTGTGGACATCGTGCTCACGAATCCGCCTTTCGGGGGTTACGAGGAAGACGGAATTGAATCGAACTTCCCGGCACAGTTCCGCACGAGAGAGACGGCCGATCTGTTCCTTGCCTTGATCATCCGGCTCCTGAAGAATGGCGGCCGTGCCGCCGTCGTCCTGCCGGACGGCTCGCTCTTTGGGGAAGGTGTCAAGACGCGGCTTAAAGAGCACCTTATGGCGGAGTGCAACCTTCACACTATCGTTAGGCTGCCCAATTCCGTCTTCAGACCATATGCCTCGATCGGCACCAATATGCTGTTCTTTGAAAAGGGCACGCCGACCACGGAAACGTGGTTCTACGAGCATCGCGTCCCCGATGGGCAAAAAGCCTATTCGATGACCAAGCCGATCCGCTTCGAGCATCTGCAAAGCTGCATCGACTGGTGGGGCGGGACAACGCGCAAGGGTCGCGAGGAAACGCCGCTTGCGTGGAAAGTGACAGCTGAGCAGGTGCGGGCGCGCGGTTACAACCTCGACATCAAGAATCCGAACACCGTGGCGGATGATTACGGCGATCCGGAAGAGCTGCTCGGGAGTCTGAACGCCGCTGAGGCGGAGACCGCCGCCCTGCGCGGACAGCTGAAGGCGATCCTAATGGAAGCGCTCGCCCGTTGAACGCGGCTCGTCTGCTCGAACACTATGAACGGATCGCCGACGCCCCCGATGCGATCACGCGTTTACGTCGCTTCATTCTCGATCTTGCCGTGCGCGGCAGATTGGTCCCTCAAGACCCAAGCGACGAGCCAGCTTCTAAACTGCTGAAGCGGATCGCGGCGGAGAAGGCGCGATCGTTGAAGTCGGGCGACATCCGAAAGCCTCGTGACCTTGACGACGGCCGCACGCTTGATGAGCCATTCGGAATCCCCGCGGCTTGGGCGTGGGTCAGGCTCGATGCGGTGGGGGCAATCATTGGCGGCGGCACACCGTCTGCAACCGAACCCGAAAACTTCGCGGAACCAGGTAACGGTATCCCGTGGCTGACCCCTGCCGATCTTGGCCGATATTCGGAAAGCTATGTTTCGCGCGGCGCCCGGGATTTATCGGAAAAGGGATTCCGGTCCTCATCGGCCACGATAATGCCGGCCGGCACCGTGCTCTTCACAAGCCGCGCACCGATAGGCTACGTTGCGATCGCTGCTAACCTAATTTCGACGAATCAGGGGTTCAAGTCGATACTGCCCTATGTCCGCGAATGCTCTCGCTTCATCGCAACTGCGATGAAGGCATTCGCGCCAGACATCGACGCGAAGGCGCCTGGAACTACATTTAAGGAAGTCTCCGGCAAAATCATCGCCGCACTTCCATTTCCCCTCCCTCCCCTCGCCGAACAAGGCCGCATCGTTGCTAGGTTCGATGAGTTGACGGCGCTGTGCGACAAACTCGAAACGACGCGAGCCAAGCGAGAGGCGGCGCGAGACGTGTTTACGGCCGCGAGCTTTGCTCGTCTCAACGCGCCTGATCCCGATCCTGTCGCTTTTGCCGGTCACGCACGCTCAGCGCTTGAATCACTCAAGCCTCTCACAACGCGCCGCGACCAAATGAAACACCTTCGCCAAACCATCCTCAACCTCGCTGTGCGCGGGAAGTTAGTACCGCAGGAACCGAACGATGAACCAGCCTCAGAACTGCTTAAGCAAATCGCGTCGACGCGCGCGCAACTCATTCGAGCCGGCTTGATTCGGCAAACAAAGACAATTGCGCCCCTGAAGGCCGAGTCGGCTGTTTTTGAGGTTCCGGTCGGATGGTTATGGATCCATGCAAATGAAGTCTGGGACTTCGAAAATGGTGACCGAAGCAAGAACTATCCGTCGCGCGATCAACTGGTGGAGAGAGGTATTCCATTCGTCAACGCGGGCCACTTGGTGGGCGGGCGCGTATCGATGAGTGCCATGAACTTCATTTCGCAGGCCAAGTTTGAGCAACTTGGGGGCGGTAAATTGCGACGAGGCGATCAGCTGTATTGTTTGCGCGGCTCTTTGGGCAAGCACGCTACCTACGACCATGATGGCGCTGCGGCGATCGCGTCTTCGCTGGTGATCCTACGCCCTATCGATCAAGATATCGCTCCCTATCTCGCGAAATATCTGGATAGTGATATAGCCAACCTCATGCTCAGGCGTTTTGACAACGGCTCTGCTCAGCCCAACCTATCGTCGGCTAATGTGCATCTTTACGAAATTCCGCTGCCCCCGCTAGCTGAACAGTACCGCATTGTTTCCAAGGTCGATGAGCTGATGGCCGTGTGCGACCGGCTGGAAGCTAGCCTCGCAGCCGGCGATAACATCAGGAGTCGTTTGCTAGGAGCCATTGTCGCTGATGTATTGGCAACGGCCGATCGCGAGGCCGCGTGATCGTTCGAAAGACTCTGTCGCGTCACGGCATAGCGGCTGAGCACGTAGACGACATTGGGACATTTTGGTGGGGCTTACCGCTACTCGGAAAACCGGGGGGAATCTTTGAGGCGAGGGCTTAGACGCGAAGTCGCCGCACAATGGAAGGGGCGTCAGTAGTTCGGCGTCCCGCTCCCTTGTGCGGATTGGAGTTCGCGAGGCCACGCGAGGATGACTTCTGAGCCCGAAGCTTGAGCGGATGCTCCGCTCACGAAACGGAGACCAATGTTTCTAAAAGAGATCGAGATACGCAATTACAGGGTTCATCAGGACACCAAGGTCAGCCTATTACCTTTGACTGTGTTTGTCGGGCCAAACGGCGGTGGCAAATCAGCTCTGTTCGACGGCTTGCTCAATTTCTCGATACTCGCCCGCGGAAACCTGAAACAGGCCTTCGGCCCATTTCCGTTTTCCTTCTACGCGGCGCTTTATCGCGGCGCAGCTTCCAAGGTGGCTAGGATCGGATATCGCGTTCTCTTAGCTCGTTCAGAGAGCGATGCCGACTATCTTGATTACGAGATAGATTATGCCCAAGACCAGAAGCGCACCGCAGAAGACCAGCCGCCGTCCTTCACGATATTTGCGGAGCGCCTTCGGAGACAACCCTCGGGCGACTTGCTATTTGACCGAGCCCAGCCAGACAAATATCCTCTGTCGCGCGGCCTCACCTTGGAACACGACCGCGCGGTGTTTTCCTCACTAAGGCAAAGTTATGCTGCCGGGACGTTGTCGCCAGATACCGATGAGCTTGCGCTCTACTGTGCGCAACAAGTTAGCCGATTCAACAAGTTCAGGCTCGATGCGAATATCCTCTCAGTGCCTTCGCGTATGCCCGAAATCGCGCTCGATGGGCCTGCCTCGACGGTACCTCGTCTTGGTTACCGTGGTGAGGACTTGGCTGCAACGTTGTATTACATGAGCGAGACAAAATCGCCCGTGATTGAGCAGGTTAAGGAATGGATCAAGACCCTTGATCGAAGATTCCAAGGTTTCGAATTCAACCACGTTGGTGCTGACCGAGTCAGTTTCTCGGCGGTGTACTCTGATGCACGCAAAGTAGTGCCGTCCGTTCTTCTATCCTCCGGGATGCTGAGCTATCTCGGACTCATCGTCCTGGTCGCTTCCCCCGAGCGACCGCCTGTACTAATGATTGAAGAACCGGAAAATGGGCTGACACCCCAAGCGGTAAAATCGTTCTATCGTGCCGTCCGCGGACTTGCTTATAATGAGGACCCCAAGAGGCGTAGTCAAGTCCTGCTATCTTCGCACAGCCCCTTTGTCATCTGCGAAGCCTGGAACGGCGAGGATAGGGATTTCATCCACCAAGTCAAGGTCGTTAATGGTAAAGCGGAGGTAAGGAAGTTTTCAGTGGTGGTTCAGGAATCAGAAATCCAACTCGCAAAGGATAACAAGGGAAAGCGAACGCATCTAAGCTTACAGAACGCGGAAGAGATCATGTCTGGATACTTAGCTGGTATCGACGAGTGAAGTCAGACATTCAGATCGTGAAGAGTGACGAAGATGTACTCGCCGCGCATAAGGTGATGCGACAGCTACGGCCCGACATTCCGCGCTCGGGTTATCTTTGCACCCGAGCCGTTTAGGGGCGTCATTTTGCCCCGCCTTATCTATTATCCCATGAGAGTGGTAGGGAAGGTGGGATTTGCATCCCTATCTGCATCCCTAACGCCCCAAAAACAGCCGAACGGCGGCGAACGATGGCGGACGGTGGCGGAACCCGTTTGATCCGCAAACCCTGATGGCGCTTAGCGTTTCGGCTTACGGCGGACGCTGGGGGACTTTGGCGGAATCGGCTCCGGCTGCTCTGAAAAACCTGGTGTCGCGAGTTCGATTCTCGCTCTCGGCATTTTTGTTTTTCGCCCGGTCCATTTTTGTTCAGCCCGAGATGCCCCAATA
>Ga0208849_1000802_pt1 | contig 26021 bp, 24 predicted proteins | sample NGESurdeep072012_10_FD_184470 | JGI IMG/M metagenome (GOLD analysis project Ga0208849, IMG submission 184470) | Arctic peat soil microbial communities from Barrow, Alaska - NGEE Surface sample 53-3 deep-072012 (SPAdes) | ecosystem: Environmental > Terrestrial > Soil > Wetlands > Peat ... | reverse complement strand
CCTGGAAGAAGTCGGCCAGCAGTTCAGCGTCACCCGCGAACGCATCCGCCAGATCGAAGCCAAGGCCCTGCGCAAGCTCAAGCACCCCAGCCGGTCAAGAAAGTTGCGGAGCCCGGCCATGACGTTTTCGAGTTAACATTTGCGGGCTGGAACCCCGCGCTCCGTCAGGCTGTGTCGCCCATTTTGGTCGCATGGCTGAACTTCGGCTCCCAGCCCTGAGCGTAGTCCGACATCGTTCTTCTAGGCCCCCAGCGCCGCATAGACGGCCTTCTGCCACATCGGCAGGGCGATGCGGGCGCCCATGCGCTGGCCCTGGGGCATGTTGGCCACCGCCTCGGGGCCCAGCGGCATCGAGTTCTGGATCATGTAGATGAGGATCAGGTTCATCGCCGGATCGGCCTGCCACCAGGTGCCGAAGGCGCCGGGCCAGCCGAAGGCGCCCCGCGAGCCCGCGCCCATCCACGCCTGTTTTTCGGGGTCCGTGATCACCGAAAGGCCAGGGCCAAAGCCCTGGCCGGCCCAGAATGGCATGCCCATGAAAGCGATCTGGCGCTGGGCTTCGGTCAGTCGATTGGTGGTCATCAGCGCGACCGTGCCTGCCTTCAGCAGCCGCACCCCATCGACCTCGCCGCCGCCCAGCAGCATGCGGGCGAACTTCAAGTAGTCGTCGACGGTCGAGATCAGCCCTCCGCCGCCGCCGCAGAACCGCGGCGGCTCGTCGCGCTTGGCGAAGGCCACCGGCTCGAGCGCGCTTAAGCTGTCGTCCAGTCGATAGAGGACGGCGGCGCGATCGCGCTTGGCTGGCGGGACGAAGAAGTCGGTATCGACCATGCCAAGGGGCCCGAAGATCCGTTCGATCAGAAAGTCGCGAAAACTCATCCCCGATATCCGCCCGACAAGGAACCCGAGCACGTCGGTGGCGTGGCTGTAGTGAAAGCGTTCTCCCGGATCGAAGGAGAGGGGCAGGCCGGCCAGGGCCTTCATCCAGGCGTCGGGGGCCATGTCGCTGGCCAGCACGTCGCCGAGCGCTTGTTGATGGGCGTGGGCGATCGGGCCGATCGAGCTGAAACCGTACGCAAGCCCCGCGCGATGGGTCATCAGATCATCAAAGGTGATCTGCCGGGGCGCGGGATGGGTCGCTTCGAGCGGCCCGTCGGGCGTATCCAGCACGCGCATGTCGGAAAACTCCGGCGCCCAGCGGGCGATCGGATCGGAGAGTGCAAACCGCCCTTCCTCCATCAGCATCAGCGCGGCGACGGTGGTGACCGGCTTGGTCATCGAGGCGATGCGGAAGAGCGTGTCGCGCTCCATCGGCTGGCCGGTCTCGAGATTGCGCAGGCCAAGCGCGTCGACCTTGGTCGCCTCGCCGGCGCGCCAGATCAGCGTCACAGCGCCGGAAAGATCGCCGGCCTCGATCGGCCCGCGCAGCACCTCCGTCGCGCTCGCCAGCGCGGCCTCGAGGGCGCCGCTCACCGGCGTTCCCGCATCGTCCATGGCTTTAAGACCTCTTCCTCTGGGAAGGTGGACATACTACGGGGCCTTGAAGGCGGCCACCGTTTCGCCGTCGGCGATGATATGCCCGCGAAGGGCGTCGGCCAGGGCCGCCCGTCCCGCGCCGGACGCCAGGGTCAGTGGTGCGTCGAGCGCGAAGACTTCGAGGTGGTAGAGATGGGCCGGGCCGGCCGGAGGATGGGGGCCGTAATAGCCGACGCCGCCGGCGTCGTTGGCCCCCTGCGCGGCGCCGGTGGCCAGCGTCGCCGAGCGTGGCTGACCTTCGGCAAGGCCGTTCGTGGTGGTCGGAAGGTTCCAGACCAGCCAATGGGCGAAGGGTAGCGCGGTATGAGCGTCGGGGTCTTCGAGGATCAAAGCGTAGGCCCGCGCGCCGGGCATCGCCGACCAGCGCACCGCCGGCGACAGATTGGCCCCATAGCTGGTGTTGCGGAGCGCGACCCTGCCGAGGGCGAAGGCGGGAGAGGCGACCACAAGCGGCGCCGCGCGCTGAGCCTGGACGGCGCCGATGACTGTGCGCGGGTCGGACGTCGCGGCGTTTGCGGACTGGCCCGCGGCAACCAGCGACAGGGCGAAAATGACGAGCATGCGCATGCACCGTCGATAGCACATCCCGCGGCTTCCTTCGCCGCTTGCGCGAGAAGGGTCGCCCTGCGGGTCTTTACATCGCGCGCCAAATTGCGTCTTAGGCCCCGCGCCCCCGCCTTGAAGGATTTTTTGTCTTAGATGGACACCGACCGCGCCAGCTATCTGTTCACCAGCGAGAGCGTATCGGAGGGCCATCCCGACAAGGTCGCCGACCGCATATCCGACACCGTCGTCGACGCCTTTTTGGCCGCCGATCCGTTCGCCCGCGTCGCCTGCGAGACGATGGTCACCACCGACCTGATCGTCCTGGCCGGCGAGGTGCGAGGCCCCGATGGGGTGATCGAGAGCCTCGAGGAAAAGGTCCGCGCGGCGATTCGGGACATCGGCTACGAGCAGGAAGGCTTTCACTGGCGGAGCGCCGAATACATCTGCCGCCTGCACGGCCAGTCGGCCGACATCGCCATGGGCGTCGACGCCAGCGGCAACAAGGACGAGGGCGCGGGCGACCAGGGGATCATGTTCGGCTACGCCACGGCCGAGACGCCCGAGCTGATGCCGGCGACGCTGCAATACGCGCACAATATCCTCAAGGTTCTCGCCGATGCGCGCCATGGCGGCGAGGCCCCCGATCTGGAACCCGACGCCAAGAGCCAGGTGACGCTGGTCTATGAGCACGGCAAGCCGGTGCGCGCCGCCTCGATCGTGCTCTCGACCCAGCATCGCGATGGGCTGTCGCCGTCCGACATCGCCGTCATCGTGCGGCCCTATATCGAAAGGGTGCTACCGGACGGGTTCATCACCGACGAGACCCAGTGGCACATCAACCCGACCGGCAATTTCGTCATCGGCGGCCCGTACGGCGACTGCGGCCTGACCGGGCGCAAGATCATCGTCGATACCTATGGCGGGGCCGCGCCGCACGGCGGCGGGGCGTTTTCAGGCAAGGATCCGACCAAGGTCGACCGCTCGGGGGCCTACGCCTGTCGCTACCTGGCCAAGAACGTCGTCGCCGCGGGTCTCGCGGACAAGTGCACCATCCAGATCGGCTACGCGATCGGCGTCTCCCACCCCTTGAGCTTCTATGTCGACCTGCACGGCGCCGACCACGTCGACCCGGCCAAGCTGGAGGCCATCCTGCCGCAGATGATCGGCGGCGCGACGCCCAGGTCGATCCGCGAGCACCTGGGCCTCAACCGCCCGATCTACGCTCAGACCGCCGCCTATGGCCACTTCGGCCGCTCCCCCCAAGCCGACGGCGGCTTTTCCTGGGAACGCACCGACCTCGTCGACGAACTCCGCCGGGCGTTTTAGCCAACGACCCTTCTCCCCTTGCGGGAGAAGGTGGCCCCCGAAGGGGGTCGGATGAGGGGTCGCCGGACCTTTCCGAACAGCCTTTCACCCACAACGGCAATCGCTCCGCGACCCCTCATCCGGCGCTTCGCGCCACCTTCTCCCGCAAGGGGAGAAGGGCTCTGTCGCGCATTCACGCGTTGAAAACCCTCTGCCGCTAAGGTGCCTCTCAACGGTCGCGAAAAGTCGACCGATCAAGTCGATGGCACGGGTGATCTTAAGGATGATGAGATTCGCGATTATCGCGATGGTGGCGGCTGTCTTCGCCGTCGGTGTCGCCCAGGGCGTCTCCCGCTTCGACCCGGCCAGGCGCCCGCCGGCCGCAGGCGAAGTCGCCGTGGCCCTTCCCGCCGCCCAGGCCGACTCCGGTCCAGCCTCGATCGCCAAGTCGCCGGACGGCCACTATTGGGCCGAAGCCGATGTCGACGACGGCCATGCGGTGCGCTTCCTGGTCGATACCGGGGCCACCGCCGTGGCCCTGACCCGCGACGATGCACAGCGCCTGGGCATCGATACCGCGAGCCTTACCTACAGCTACCCCGTGGCCACCGCCAACGGCGAGGCCCACGCCGCCCCCGTGACCCTGTCCAGCGTTTCGGTCGCCGGCGCGCGGGTCAGCGACGTGCAGGCCTATGTGCTCGACCAGGGCCTGGAGACCTCGCTGCTCGGCATGACCTACCTCGGCCGCCTCTCGGCGATCGAAGCCACCCCGACCTCGATGATCCTTCGGCCCTAGGCAAGTTCAAGCACCGCGGGCCGCGCCGCCGCCTCGCGTACCGCGTCGAGCGCTCGCAAGAGCACTTCGACGCCCGCGCCGACGCGCGCCCCCTCGACGGTCAGGGTCCGCCGCCACGCCCGCGCGCCGGGCATGCCGTGGAACAGGCCCAGCATGTGGCGGGTGATCGCGGCCAGATGGACGCCGCTGGCCAGCGTGCGCCGGACATAGGGCAGGTAGCGCTCGGCCGCGTCGAACGGTGAGACATCGCCGGACGCGCCGCCGAACAGGCGCCGATCGACTTCGCCCATGATGGCCGGCTGGTGATAGGCGGCGCGGCCCAGCATGACCCCGTCGACATGGTTCAGATGCGCCAGGGCCGCATCAAGCGAGGCGACGCCGCCGTTGATCAGGACGCGCAGGCCTGGCCGCTCGCGTTTCAGCCGATAGACGAGTTCATAGTCCAGGGGCGGAATATCGCGATTTTCCTTCGGCGAGAGACCCTTTAGCCACGCCTTGCGCGCGTGGACGATGATCGTGCCGACGCCCGCGCTGGCGCAGAGATCGGCGAGCTGAAAGAGGCTGGTTTCCGGATCCTGATCGTCAACCCCCAGCCGGCACTTGACCGTCGCCGGCGCCGAAACCGCCGCGCCGATCGCCGCCATGCACCGGGCCACCAGTTCCGGTTCAGCCATCAGGCAGGCCCCGAACCGCCCGCTCTGCACACGGTCCGACGGGCAGCCGACATTGAGGTTGATCTCGTCGAACCCTACGTCTTCGCCAATCCGCGCCGCCGCCGCGAGATCGGCCGGGTCCGATCCGCCCAGCTGCAGGGCGATCGGATGCTCGGCCGGATCGAACGCCAGCAGCCGCGCCCGGTCCCCATTGAGCACCGCCCCGGTCGTCAGCATCTCGGTATAGAGGCGCGCCCGCCGTGTCAGCGTCCGATGCAGCGCCCGGCAATGCCGATCGGTCCAGTCCATCATCGGAGCGATGCAGAGTCTGTGCGGGTTTGGCGGGGGTGTTTCCATGATCCCGGTGAGGTTTGCCTGGCTGCGCAGGGTCTCTACGCCATTTGGCGCAACGGCGCGTCACCCCAGATCTCAGCCGCCCCGCCTCCGCGCGCGGCGCGCGACAGAAGGCCCATTGGCATGGCCAAATGCCATATTCAATGGAGGCCCCCGCGACGGCTCGGCGCATCAGGACGCGTCCCTCGCGGCCAGATCGCTCTCCAGCACTCCCTCGAGCTCCACCAGCGCGCGACGCGGGTTTTCCGTGGCGGCCAGGACCTGGCGCAGGCGGCTCACGAGGCGCGACGCCTCGGCGTCGGAATGGTTTTCGAATTCCGGTCGGTCATCCGCCAGCATGGACGGGGCGAGGCGCGCGAGGGTCCTGAAATAGTCCGGCGTGTAGGTCACGCGCAGGCGGTTCAGCAGCTCGGCCTTGTGCGCTTCGAAGTCGTCAAAAATCGCCATCAGCACCCTGTGCGAGACCCGGTTGCGCGAGCCGTGGCGCCGCCCGCCCTTGTGGCCGTTCGCGAAGCGGCCGTCGGCGTGGCGCCCGGAGGGGGAGGAGGGGTCGTCCATCACGGGAATCCTTTCGTGCGAGAAGGCGGAATGCCAAGGAATGGACAATAGCTGACAATTTGCAAATTGTCAGCGACGTTGTATGCATATTGCATAGTTTCCTTATGCTCACCAGGGCCCCTGCCCCGTATGGTGGAAAATGCGTCCGAAGGGCGGGAGAAGTGCGAAGGCACGGTGATGCCGACTTCTCTCACCCTTCCGGCCCTCCGCAGTTCCCCTCCCTGCTCTTGCCGAGGAAGATGGATTGTGACCCATAGGCTTGACAATTGATCTATCATATTGCAATATCACTATTGCAATTGGGATGGTTGAATGGATGCGATCGAGGAACTCAGGGCGTGCGCTCGGACGGCGGCGGGGGTGGGCACGGTCGCGGGGCTGGCGCTGGCGGGACGGCTGTTGGTGAAGGCGTGGGAGCTGGAGCAGCGGGCGGCCGAGCCAGCGGCGGTGGAAGGCGACACCTCACTGAAGAAATGGGCGGCGGCGGAGCGGGCGCGGAAGTGAGCTGGTTGCCTCTCAGCGGACCGCAGACCGCCTTCGTGCTCAGCGACGTTTTCGAGGTGATCTATGGCGGCGCCCGAGGGGGCGGCAAGACCGACGGCGTGCTGGGCGAATTTTCCCTGCACGCGCAGGAATACGGCGCCGACGCCCGGGGTCTGTTGGTGCGGCGCACGCGCACGGCGCTGGAGCCGACGATCGCGCGGGCCAAGGAGATCTATCGCCCGTGCGGGGCCGGCTGGCGCGAGGCCAAGTCCCGATTCGAATGGCCCAGCGGCGCGGTGCTGTATTTTCGCCACCTGGACAACGACAGCGACGCCGACCTCTACCAGGGGCACAGCTATACCCGGGTCTATGTGGAGGAGCTGACCCAGTTTCCGCGCCCCGGACCGATTGACAAGCTGAAGGCCACGCTGCGCAGCGCCGCTGGCGTGAGATGCGGTTTCCGCGCCACCTGCAACCCGGGCGGCGGCGGCCACGCGTGGGTGAAGGCGCGCTATATCGACGCCGGGGCGCACCAAGTGGTGCGCGAGCCATTCCACAACCCGTTCGACAAGACGACCTCAACGCTCGACAGGGTGTTCATCCCGGCCAGGCTGACCGACAATCCCATGCTGCTGGAGAACGACCCCGGCTATGTGGGCCGGTTGCGGCAATCCGGCTCCGAGGCCTTGGTCAAGGCCTGGCTGGAGGGGGATTGGAACGCCGTGCTGGGCGCGTTCTTCGACAAGTGGTCGAACGCCAATATCATCGCCCCGTTCGTCATCCCGCATTGGTGGACGCGGTTCCGCTCTTTCGACTGGGGCCACGCCTCGCCGTTCAGCGTCGGCTGGTGGGCGGTGGCCAGCGACGATTTCAACCACGCGGCCGGCGTGATCCCGCGCGGGGCGATGGTGCGCTATCGCGAATGGTATGGCGTGGGCCGCAGGGGCGAGGGCCTGCGCCTGGACACCGAGGCCATTGCCGAGGGCATTTTGGAACTCGAGGCCGGCGAAATCATCGCCTTTGGCGTGGCCGACCCTTCGCTGTTCAACGAAGCCGGCGGACCCTCGCTCGCCGAACGCTACGCACGCTGCGGCGCCCATTTCAGGCGCGCCGACAACAGCCGCATCCCGCGCGCCGGGGCGATGAGCGGCTGGGACCAGATGCGGGCCCGCATCCGCGGCGATGGCGCGAGGCCCATGCTCTATGTGTTCGACACCTGCCGCGACTTCATCCGCACCGTGCCGGTGTTGCAGCACGACCCCGACCGGCTGGAAGACCTCGACACCCGCAGCGAGGACCATATCGCCGACGAGGCCAGATACGCCTGCATGGCCCGCCCACTGATCGCCACGCCGCCCAAGCGCCCGGGCCCATCCCGGCACATGCCCGGATGGGGGCCGCACATCGAGGAACCCTGCAACTGGAAGACGATGTGAGGAGGACGACGAACGCCGAACCCAAGGCTTCGCGCGACGAAGCCGGCGCCCCCGCTCGAGGTCGGTCATCGGCGGGCGCGGATGGAGCGCGGATGGGTGAGGACCAGCGTGAAGGAATCGGCCCATGGCGGCGCCGCGACCAAGATCAAGCTGCTGGAGATCGAAGGCGCGCGGATCGGCGAGGCGCCGACCCTGTTTGGCGATCTGCCAATGGCCATGACGCCGGCGCCGCAGCGGAAGCTCGACCAAAAGAAAAACGGCGCCGCCTGACGGGCGACGCCGCTTGTATCGGAAATGACCGAAGCGGCCGCTTAGCGCTTGAGGGCGTTCCCGGCTTTGTCCTGCGCCTTGCCGACCTTGTTCTGGACGGTTCCGGCGGCCTTTTCGGCAGCGCCCTTGGCCTGGAGCTTGGGATTGCCGACGGCCTTGCCGGTGGCTTGCTTGATCGCGCCGGCGGCCTTCTTGCCGGCGCCTTCGATACGATTGGTGCTCATGGGGTTTTCTCCGTGGAGGGTCCTTTGATTGCGCTGTGACAAACGGCCCAGCCTGACCGGAGTTCCAGTGGCCGCTCGGTAGGCCTCAGATATCGAAGCGGACGCCCTGGGCCAGGGGCAGGGTGGTTCCATAGTTCACGGTGTTGGTGGCGCGGCGCATGTAGGCCTTCCAGGCGTCGGAGCCGGCCTCGCGGCCGCCACCGGTTTCCTTCTCGCCGCCGAATGCGCCGCCGATTTCGGCGCCGGATGGGCCTATGTTGACGTTGGCGATGCCGCAATCCGAACCGGTGTCGCCGCAGAATCGCTCGGCCTCGCGCATGTCGGTGGTGAAGATCGACGACGACAGGCCCTGGGCGACGGCGTTGTTGAGCGCGATCGCCTCTTCGAAATCGTCGTAGGCCAGGCAATAGAGGATCGGGGCGAATGTCTCGCGGCGGACGACGTCGGTCTGCGCCGGCATTTCGACCAGGGCGGGCGAGACGTAGAACCCGGCGCCCGGTCCGCTGACCCGCTCGCCGCCGGTCACCGCGCCGCCTTCGCTCCGCGCCTGGGCCAGTGCACGGCTCATGGCCTCGAACGCGCCAGCGTCGATCAGCGGGCCGACCAGGGTCCGCGCATCGCGCGGATCGCCGATGGTGACCTGTCCATACGCCGACTTGAGCCGCGCGATCAGCGGCGCGTGGATGGCGCGATGGACGATCAGGCGCCGCAGGCTGGTGCAGCGCTGGCCGGCCGTGCCCATGGCGGCGAAGGCCACGGCGCGCACGGTCAGGTCGAGATCGGCCGATGGGCAGATGATGGCGGCGTTGTTGCCGCCCAGTTCGAGGAGCGCGCGGCCAAAGCGCGCCGCGACCACCGGCCCCACGGCGCGGCCCATGGCGGTCGAGCCGGTGGCCGAGACCAGGGCGACGCTGGGGCTTGCCGCGAGTGCCTCCCCGACCCCGCGGTCGCCGATGATCACGGCCGACAAGCCGGCCGGGGCGTCGGCGAATCTCGCCGCCGCGCGCTCGAACAGCGCCTGCACGGCCAGGGCGGTGAGCGGGGTCTTCTCGGACGGCTTCCAGATCACCGCGTCGCCGCAGACCAGCGCCAGGGCCGCGTTCCAGGCCCAGACGGCGACCGGGAAATTGAACGCGGTGATCACGCCCACGACGCCCAGCGGACGCCAGGTCTCGGCCATGCGATGGTCAGGGCGCTCGGTGGCGATGGTCAGGCCGAACAGCTGGCGCGACAGGCCGACGGCGTAGTCGCAGATGTCGATCATCTCCTGCACTTCGCCGAGGCCCTCCGACAGGGTCTTGCCGGCCTCCAGGGTGACCAGCATGGCGAGGTCGGCCTTGGCGGCGCGCAGCTCTTCGCCCAGCAGGCGGACCAGTTCGCCGCGCCGGGGAGCCGGGACCTTGCGCCAAGCGAGGAACGCGCCGTGCGCCGCCTCGATGGCCTGGGCGACCTGCGCCTTCGAGGCGTCCCGCACATGGGCGACCGCCTCGCCGGTGATCGGCGAGACGACGGCCCGCTCGCCGCCGCTGACCGCGTCCTTGGCGACGCCCAGCCGCGCGAGGATGGCCTGGGTCTGGCCCAGGGTCGCTGGAAAGGCCTCGCCGCTCACGCGATCGCCGCCAGAACGGGCGCGCGGGGCTGGACCGTGGTTTCCGGCAGGCCATAGACGCAGCCAAAGCGGCCGGCGAGAAACGCCGAAAGGGCGATCTCTTCCTGGCGCACGAAGCCGCGGGTCGGCAGGGCGCCGGCGGCCAGGAGGTCGAGCACCGCGCAGACGCTGGACGCCGTGGTGATCTGGATGGCGCTGATCATCTGCCCGTCGACCTCGCGCGCATAGATCTTGTTGGCGTAGGTTTCCTGGACCAGGTGGCCGCCCTGGAGGCCCGAGACGGTGACAAAGACGATGACCACGTCCTGCAACGTCGCCGGGACAGCGTTTTCTAAGATGTCCTTCAAGAGATCGCGCCGGTCGCGCAGGCGCAGGTCGTTGAGCAGGGCGTTCATGATCGCCGCGTGGCCGGGGTAGCGGATCGTCCGGTAGTTGAGGTTGCGCACCTTTCCGGCGAAGGTTTCGCACAGGGTGCCAAGGCCCCCCGAGGTGTTGAACGCCTCATAGGCGACCCCATCGAGAGAGAACGCCTCGCATTCCTCCAGCGCGCGCGTCTGGCGGGGAAGGCCGTCGACGATCGCCTCGCACGGCTCGCAATATTCGTTGATCACGCCGTCGGTGGACCAGGTCAGATTGTAGTTGAGCGCATTGGACGGATATTTCGGCAGGGCGCCGACGCGCAGGCGGACATCGTGCAGGGTCTCGAAACGCGCGGCCAGGTCGGCGGCGACGATGGAGATGAAGCCTGGGGCGAGGCCACACTGGGGAATGAACGCCGTGCGCGCGCCCTTGGCCAGGCCCTTCACCTTCCGCGTCGAAGCGACGTCTTCGGTCAGATCCAGATAGTGGGCGCCGGCCGCCTTGGCCGCCTGGGCCACCAGGAACGTCAGGTGATACGGCGCGGCGCTGAGCACGGCGAACTTGCCCGCCAGCACCGCCGTCAGGCCGTGTGCATCAGTGACGTCGAGAACCTTGTGTTCGACATTGCGGCCGACGTCGAGCTGGGCCAGCTGGTCGGCGCAGCGGTCGGTGACGATGACGCGGTAATCGCCGGTGGCGGCGAGCAGCGCGCTGATCGCCGCGCCGATGTGGCCGGCCCCGACGACGACGATGTCTTTCATGGCGTTTAACCTCGCGCGACTCAGTTCAGATAAGACTGGCGGGCGCGCTCGTCGATTTCCATTGAAGAACTGACGAAACGCCGCGATGAATTCGGCGCATCGCCGAGGAACATTCGCACATGGACGACAACGACCGCCGGCTGATCGATTGCCTGCGCGAGAACGCGCGGGCCAGCGTTGCCCAGCTCGGCCGCACGCTTGGACTGTCGCGGACCACGGTGCAGAGCCGCATCGAGCGTCTGGAGCGCGGCGGCGTGATCACCGGCTACAGCGCGCGGCTATCCGAAGCGCACGAGCGCGGCCAGATCCACGCCTATGTGATGATCACCGTGGCCCCCAAACGCGCGGCCGCCGTGGTCGCCGCCATGGCCCGCATGCCTGCCGTGCGGCTGCTGAAGTCGGTCAGCGGCCCGTTCGACCTGATCGGCGAAGCCGCGGCGCCGTCCGCGGCCGACATGGACGCGCTGATCGACGCGGTCGGCGCGCTGGAAGGCGTCGAGCGCACGACGTCCTCCATCGTTCTATCGACGAAGATCGACCGGTGAGCGCAAAGAGTGAAACGCAAAGGCGCAAAGGCGCAAAGAGAGAGAATGGGCGCTACGCGCCCGATAAGATTGCTAGCCGCCGCAAATGTCTCGAGAGGTTTGGCGCCGCCTCCTTGCGTCTTTGCGCCTTTGCGGTTTTCTGACTTTCCTTCACGTCCGAAAACCGCCAGACCTAACGGCGCGCCATGTTAGTCTCGTGGCATGGAACTCGACCCCGCAGCCTGTTACCGCGCCTTGCTGGCCCGCGATGCGCGGCACGACGGGCGCTTATTCACTTGCGTGACGACCACCGGCGTCTATTGCCGGCCGATCTGCCCCGCGCGGCCGCCGAAGTTCGAGAACTGCCGCTTCGTTCCCAGCGCAGCGGCGGCGCAGGAGGCGGGTTTTCGGCCCTGTCTGCGCTGCCGGCCGGAAAGTTCGCCCGATCTGGGCGCATGGAATGGCACATCGGCGACGGTGTCGCGGGCGCTGAAACTGATCGAGGCCGGCGCGCTCGATGACGGCGACGTCGAGGGCCTGGCGACGCGGCTCGGCATCGGCGAACGCCAGCTTAGGCGGCTGTTTCGCCGGCACCTCGGCGCGGCTCCGGTATCCGTCGCCCAGACGCGCCGGCTGCTGTTGGCCAAGCAGCTGATCCACCAGACCGATCTTTCGATGACCCAGGTGGCGCTGGCCAGCGGCTTTGGCAGCGTGCGGCGGTTCAACGAGACGTTCCAGCAACTCTACGACCGGCCGCCGGCCGACCTGCGCCGTCGCGCCGTCGCCGGCTCCGGCGGGCCGGGCCTCCAGCTGCTGCTGCCTTATCGCGCGCCGTATGACTGGTCGGCGATGCTGGAGTTCCTCGCCGGCCGGGCGATCCCCGGCCTCGAGGTGGTCGCGGGCGGCAGCTACAGCCGCGTGGTCGAGATCGGCGGCGCGGTCGGCGAGATCACTGTCGGCGACGCGCCCGCCCGGTCGGCGTTGAGGGTCGATGTGCGGTTCCCGAGCCTCGCGGCGCTACCCGCGATCATCGCGCGCGTTCGCCGCGTCTTCGATCTGGCGGCGGACCCGACGGCGATCGGCGAGGCCCTGGCGCGCGACCCGCGCCTGCGGCCGCTGGTCGAGGCGCGGCCGGGGCTGCGCGTTCCCGGCACATGGGATGGTTTCGAGATCGCCGTGCGCGCGGTGCTCGGCCAGCAGATCACCGTCGCCGGCGCGACGCGGCTGGCCGGCAAGCTCGTGCTGGCGTTCGGGGACGGTGTCGGCGCGCACGTTGCGACCGCCGGGCTCACCCACGCCTTTCCTCAACCGAATCGGTTCGACGTCGACGCCATCGCCGCACTCGGCATGCCGCGCGCGCGCGCGATTGCCCTGGCCGGCCTCGCCGCGGCCGTGACCGCGGACCCCGGCCTCTTCGACCCGCGCGCCGATCTTTCGGCGGCCGTGGCGCGGTTGCGCGCGCTGCCCGGCATCGGCGAGTGGACGGCGCAATATATCGCCATGCGTGCGCTGCGTGAAAGCGATGCGTTCCTGGCCGGTGATGTCGCCCTGCAGCGGATCCTGGCCGAGGGGCCGACACGGCCGGGCGCGCGTGACCTGGTCGACCGCGCCGAAGCGTGGCGACCCTGGCGCGCCTATGCGGTTTTGCACCTGTGGACGGCGGACGCCGCCTCGCGGCGCGCGCTTATTCCCGACATTATGAAGGAGACTCCCGATGCATTTGCGGCTTGAACGCAGACCTTCGCCCGCGGGCGAGATGCTGATCGTCACCGATGAGGACGGCGCCCTGCGCGCCCTCGACTTCGCCGAATACGAGCCGCGCCTTCACCGGCTGCTGACGCGCCAGTGCGGCGCCTACACCCTAAAAGATGGCGCGGCGCCGGCTGCGGTGACGGCGGCGCTCGACGCCTATTTCGCCGGCGACATTGCGGCCCTTGAGGGTCTGGCGGTGGCCACAGGCGGCACGACGTTCCAGCGCGAGGTATGGGCCGCCTTGCGCGCGATCCCGGCCGGCGCGACGACGAGCTACGGCGCCCTGGCCGCCAAGCTCGGCAAGCCCGGCGCAAGCCGGGCGGTGGGCTTGGCGAACGGGGCCAATCCTGTGGCCATCGTCGTGCCTTGCCACCGCGTCATCGGCGCAGATGGATCCCTCACCGGCTACGGCGGCGGCCTCCCGCGCAAGCGCTGGCTGCTCGATCATGAGCAGAGGCACGCGTCGGCGAACTGACGGGAGGGGAAGCGGGTCACCGCCGAAACGTCTGGGCGATGATCCGGCCGACCTCGGCCAGCCGTCCGCCAAACCGTGTTTCGAGCGCGGCAACCGGCCCGTTCGCCGCCTGCACGGTTTCGGCGTCTCCATGAGCGGTTAAACCAAGCGACACGAGCGGCAGCGGCAGGCCCGCGCCGATCACGGTTGAGCGTCGGATTGCCGTGACCATCCGTCAGGCTTCCAGGCCGGCCCGGTTCGAGGCGGTCTGGTCCGAGGCGGCCCGCTCCCGTCGCTGCAGGTCACGCAGCGGTCGGAAACTGATAGGAATTGCGCCGGCCTCGGCGATCAGGCGCTTCAGCGCCGGGTCGGTGAGCGCCTTGGCGTCGTCGGCGCGTAGGTCTGGGTGGTCGGGATCGTAGGCGCGCAGTTCGGCGCCGTCGTCGACCGGGTGGGCGTAGATCTCGGTGACCCCGGGCAGAAGGGCTCCAATCCGTTCACGGAAGATCTGGCCCGTGTCGCGGGGCCAGGGCGAGATGAAGTTGTCCGGAAACAGGACGCCGCGCTCCGCTGCCCGGCGCCGTCCGTCGAATCCCTGGCGCTCGTCGGTTCCCCGCCCGACCATGCGTAGGGGGAGGGCGAACTCCACGGCGAGATCAACATAGACCTCAAACAGACGGGCGGCGAGTTGCACCGTTCCCATGTGGGCGTCCAGATGGGTGACATCGACACCCCAGGCCAGCGCCTGCTCGATCTGGGCGTGGCACTCGGCGCGTACCTCGGCCACATCGGCCTTGGCCAACGCCGCCTCCATGGTCGCCGGCATGAAGCCGTCGTCGTCATGCAGGGAGGCAGCGCCCGTCAGAGCGCGCCAGCGGTAGCCCGGGTATTCCGCGGTCAGGGTCAGGTGAACGCCGATGTCGCGGCCCGCGAACATCCGCGCGGCCTCCCTCGCCCACGGGCAGGGAACCATCAGTGTGGCGCTGGTCGCGACACCCTCGTCCATGGCGCGAAGGATGGCGGCATTGGCGCCGTGGCTGGAGCCCAGGTCGTCGCAGTTGACGATCAGCAGCCGCGCATTGGCGCCGTGGCCGAGCCGTTGGGCGAGCGTTTCTTGCGGGGCCATGAGCGTGTCTCCTTTGCCGTTCGCAAACGTCATCCGCCGTAGCGCGGGCATCCTGCCCGCATGCGGCCTGGAAGGCGGCGTCCGAAAGGTCTCAGGCCGTTAGTCCAGGCCGCCGCCAAGCGCGGTGTAGAGGGTCACGAGATTGGCGCCCTCGGCAAGCTGCGCGGCAATCAGCGTCTGGCGCGCTGTGTAGTAGGTGCGCTGGGCGATCAGCACGTCGAGATAGGTGTCGACGCCGCCGGTGTAGCGCGCCTGGGCCAGTCGAAGGCCGTCGGCGGCGGCGGCGACCAGCCCCTGCTGGGCGGCTAGCTGCGCGCCAATCGTGCCACGCTGCGCCAAAGCGTCGGCGACGTCGCGAAAACCGGTCTGGATGGCTTTTTCATATTGCGCCTGACCAACCTCGCGTGTCGCCCTGGCGGAGGCGAGGCCGGCGCGATTGCGGCCGGCGTCGAAGATCGGCGCGGTGATCTGCGGGGCGAAGCTCCAGGCTCCTGACCCGGCGCTAAACAGCATCGAAAGCGCGTTGCTGGCCAGGCCGCCCGATGCGGTGAGCGACAGGGTCGGGAAAAACGCCGCGCGGGCCGCGCCGATGTCGGCGTTGTCGGCCTTGAGCTGGTCCTCCGCCTGGAGAATGTCGGGGCGTTGCAGCAGCACCGCCGAGCTGACGCCCGCCGGCAAGTCCTGCAGCACGGCGTTATCGGCCACGCCCGTCGGCAACAGGGCCGGATCGACACTGGCGCCGACGAGCAGGGTCAGGGCGTTGACGTCCTGGGCGACCTGGGTGGTCAGGTGGGCGACGTCGTAGTGGGCCTGCTCGGCCAGGGTCGCGGCCTGGCTGACATCGAGCTCGGACGCGATGCCGCCCGTAAACCGCGCCCGGGTCAGGTTAAGGGAAGACTCGGCGCTGGCGGCGGTATCCTTGGCGACGCCCAAGAGGGCGTTGTCGGAGCCCACGGTCAGCCACGCCGAAGCGACCTGGGCGACCAGGCTGATCTGGGCCGCGCGGCGAGCCTGGTCGGTGGCCAGGTACTGCTCGAAAGCAGCCCTGGACAGACTCCGCTGGCGGCCGAACAGATCGAGCTCATAGCCGCTGACGCCAAGCCCGAGGTTGAACTGGTGGATGTTAATGTGACCGGTCGGCGCCGGGCCGCCGCTGGTCGTGAGCGGTTCGCGCCCGAAAGTCGCGCCGGCTTGGGCGTCGAGGGTCGGAAACAGCTGTGAGCGCTGGATGTCGTACTGGGCGCGGGCGATCTGGATGTTGGCCAAGGCCACGCGCAGGTCGCGGTTATTGGTCAGCGCCTGGCCGATCACCGTGTTCAGCCGAGGATCGATGAAGAACGCGCGCCAGCCGACGATGCGCGCCTCCGCCGCGGGTTGCGGCGCATAGGCCGGTCCCGTTGGCCAGGTCGCCGGCGTCGGCTGCGCGGGCCGCCGGTAATGGGGATCGAGCGAGATGCACCCGGAAAGGCCGAGCGCGATCAGAGAAAGTGCGAGACGCCGGCTCATGGTCTTAGAAGACATCGTCGGCTTGGCCGGGCCTGTTCGCGGGGGCGGGCCCGTCTACGTCTGAGGCGCGCGAGCGCGGATGGCCCTTGGGGTGAAAGATCCGGCGGACGGTGACAAAAAACAGCGGCACGAAGAAGATCGCCAGCACGGTCGCCGACAGCATGCCGCCGATGACGCCGGTGCCGATGTCGTTCTGGCTGGCCGCGCCGGCCCCGCTCGAAATGGCCAGAGGAAAGACCCCGGCTACGAAGGCAAGGGAAGTCATAAGGATCGGTCGCAGACGCAGGCGGGCCGCTTCCATGGCCGCTGCCCGCGGCGCGACCCCGCGCTTCTCGGCCTCGTCGGCGAACTGGACGATGAGGATGGCGTTCTTGGCCGACAGGCCGATGGTGGTCAAAAGGCCGACCTGAAAATAGATGTCGTTGTAGAAACCCCGCAACGTCGCGGCCAGCAGCGCGCCGATCACGCCCAGCGGAATGACCATCAGCACCGCCACGGGGATCGACCAGCTCTCGTAAAGCGCGGCGAGGCACAGAAACACCACCAGGATCGAAAGCGCATACAAGGCCGGCGCCTGGGCGCCCGACAGCCGCTCCTGGTATGAAACGCCTGTCCATTCATAGGTGATCCCCTTTGGGAGCCTGGCGGCCAGCTTCGCCGCCTCGTCCAGGGCGGCCCCCGAGCTCTTTCCCGGGGCGGCCTGACCCTGGACCTCGATCGACGGGTTACCGTTGTAGCGCTGCAGCTGGGCCGGCCCCACGGACCAGTGCGAACTCGAAAAGGCCGAAAACGGCGCCATGGTCCCGGCGCCAGTGCGCACGAACCAGCGGCCGATGTCGTCCGGGCTGGCCCTGAACGGGGCGTCACCCTGCAGGTAGACCCGCTTGATCCGCCCGCGATCGATGAAGTTGTTGACGAAGCTGCCGCCCCAGGCGGTGCTGAGCGTGTCGTCGATGTCCGATTGGGCGAGGCCCAGCGCGCCGGCTCGCGACGGATCGATGTCGACCTGCAGCTGCGGCGTGTCGTCCAGTCCGTTGGGCCGCACGCCGGTGAGGATCGGATCCTTCGATGCCTGGCCCAGCATCTGGTCCTGCGCGGCTATCAGCGCCTTGTGGCCGAGGCCGCCCGTGTCCTCGAGCTCCATGTCGAAGCCCGACGAATTGCCCAGTTCGCGCACCGCCGGCGGCACCAGCACGAACACCTGGGCGTCGGCGATCTTGGAGAACGCCTGCATGGCGCGCTGGGCGATGGCCGGTGCGTGGTTGGCGCCGCCCTTGCGCTGATCCCAGTTCTTCATGTGCACGAACGCCATGCCCTGGTTCTGGCCAGCGCCGGAAAAGCTGAAGCCGGCGATGACAAACACGGTGTCGATGTTGGCCTTCTCGTTGGTCAGGTAATAGTGCTCGATCTGTCGGGCGACCGCGAGGGTGCGGCTCTGAACCGCGCCGACGGGCAGCGAATAGATGGTCTGCAGGCCCCCCTGGTCCTCTTCGGGCAGGAACGAGGTCGGCAGCATGATGAACAGCATCGCCATGATCGCGAACACCGCCGCATAGACGATCACCGCCGGCAGGGGCCGCGCGATGATCTTGCCGAGGCTGACGTCATATCGCCGGACGCCGCCGGCGAAGGTGCGATTGAACCAGCCGAAAAAGCTGCGTCCCCTGGCGCGCGCGTGCTTCTCGACCGGCCGCAGCAGGGTCGCGCACAGGGCCGGCGTCAGCACCAGCGCCACGAACACCGACAGGACCATGGCCGAGACGATGGTCACCGAGAACTGGCGGTAGATCACCCCGGTCGAGCCGCCAAAGAAGGCCATCGGCAGAAACACCGCCGAAAGCACCAGGGTGATGCCGACCAGGGCCCCGGTGATCTCCCGCATCGAGCGAATGGTGGCAGCCTTGGGCGCCAATCCCTCTTCGCTCATGATCCGCTCGACGTTCTCGACCACGACGATGGCGTCGTCGACCAGAAGCCCGATGGCCAGCACCATGGCGAACATTGTCAGGGTGTTGATCGAATAGCCAAACAGCGCCAGCACCCCGAAAGTGCCGAGCAGCACCACCGGCACGGCGATGGCCGGGATCAGCGTCACGCGCCAGTTCTGCAGAAACACGAACATCACGATGACGACCAGGACGACGGCCTCCATCAGGGTGATGACCACCTGTTTGATCGACAGGCGTACGAAGGTGGTGGTGTCGACCGGGAAGCTCAGCTTCACGCCCGGCGGGAAGCTGGCGGCGAGTTGAGTCGCGCGTTTCTTGACCGCGTCGGCGGTGTTCAGGGCATTGGCCCCGGGCGCCGCGCGAATGGCGATCCCCGCCGCGGGATGGCCGTTCAGGCGGGTGGTCTGCGCGTAGCTGTCGGCCCCGAGCTCGACGCGGGCGACGTCCGAGAGGCGAACCTGCGAGCCATCGGGATTGGTGCGCAAGAGGATCGCCTTGAACTGATCGGGCGTCTGCAGGAACGACTGCGCGGTCAGGGTGGCGTTGAGCGCCTGGTCGGGAGCGGCCGGCTGGCCGCCGATCTCCCCGGCCGACACCTGCACGTTCTGAGCGAGGATGGCGTTGCGGACATCGTCGGTGTTGAGCTTGTAGCTGTCGAGCTTGTAGGGATCGAGCCACACACGCATGGCGTATTGGCCGCCGAACACCTGAACGTCGCCGACCCCGTCGATCCGCGACAGGGGATCGACCAGATTGCTGTTTGCATAGTCGCCGATATCGATGTCGCTGTAGCGGCCGGTGGTGTCATAGAGGGCGACGATCAAGAGGAAGCTGGCCTGGGCCTTGGCGACCGTCAGGCCCTGTTGCTGGACCTGTACCGGCAGCAGCGCCGTCGCCTGCGACAGCTTGTTCTGAACCTGGACCTGGGCGATGTCGGCGTTGGTGCCCGGCTGGAAAGTCGCCGTAATCTGGACCTGGCCGTTCGAGCTGCTGTTGGCCGAGAAATAGATCAGGTGGTCGAGGCCCTTGAGCTGCTGCTCAATGACCTGTGTGACGGCGTTTTCCACCGTCTGGGCCGAGGCGCCGGGATAGGTGGCGCGGATCGTCACCGCCGGAGGCGCAATACTCGGGTACTGCGCGATGGGAAGCTGGAGGATCGCCAGCACGCCGGCCAGCATGATGACGATGGCGATGACCCCGGCGAAGATCGGCCGTTCGATGAAAAACCGCGACATCGGGCTTGCGCTCTTACCGAACCTGAGGCGCCGGGGCCCCCGCCCCGGGCGGCGCGGCGAACGGGCCGGGCAGGGTGCTGGCGAGGACGGCATGGACCGGCGCGCCGGGGTGGACCGCCTGGACGCCCTCGACGATCAGCCGGTCGCCTTGATTGAGGCCCGCTGTAACCAGCCACTTGTCGCCGATAGCGCGCGCGGTCCGCAGCGGACGCAGCTGCGCGCGGCCCTGGGCATCGACGATCAGCGCGGTAGGCTGGCCCTTTTCGTCGCGTGCGACCCCTTCCTGCGGCGCCAACAAGCCGGCGCCGACGATGCCCTCGGTGACCACGGCGCGGACATACATGCCCGGCAGCAGCACCCCTGCGGGGTTGGGGAAAACCGCGCGCAGGGTGACCCCGCCGGTGGTCGGATCGACAGTGATGTCGGTAAACTGCAGTAGCCCCGGGATGGGGTAGGCCGAACCGTCCTCGAGCTCGAGGCGCACCCTCGCCGTCGCCGGGCCGCCGCCGGTGATCTGGCCGAGCGCCATGTCGCGCCGCAGGGCGAGAAGTTCGGTCGCCGACTGGGTCAAATCGACATAGATCGGGTCGAGTTTCTGGATGGTGGTCAGGGCCGTCGTCTGGCTGGCGGTGACCAGCGCCCCTTGGGTGACGGTCGATATGCCGATCCGTCCGCTGATCGGCGCGGTGACGCGGGTGAAACCGAGGTTCAGGCCGGCGCTTTCAACCGCCGCGCGCTGTTGCTGGACGTTGGCCGCCGCCTGCTTGTAGGCCGCTTCGGCGTCATCGTAGTCCTGTTTGGAGACCGCGTTGATCTTGACCAGCCCCCCGTAGCGCTCGGCCTTGGCGCGCGTCGTCGCCACGTTGGCCTGGGCGCTGGCCAGCAGAGCCTTGGCCTGGTCGTAGGCCGCCTGATAGGGGGCCGGCTCGATCTGGTAGAGAACCTGGCCCGCCCTGACGATGGCGCCTTCCTTGAACAGGCGCGCCTTGACGATTCCGCCGACCTGAGGCCGGACATCGGAGATTTCATAAGGGGTGGTGCGGCCGGCGAGTTCGGTCTGCAGCGGCACCGGCTGCGGCTCGATAGTGATCACGCCGACCACCGGTGGACCGCGATCGGGCGGCTTCGCCGGCTGATGGGCCCCGCATCCCCAGAGCGCCGGGGCCGCGAGCATCAGCCCGCTGACGCCGGCAATCGCCAATCTCTGGGAATTCACGCATTACTCCGGACAAGGACTGGTCGTCGGCGCCGTCTGCACCGGCCCGTCTGGTTAGGGAGGTACGTCGCGCGATGCGGAAGTCAAGGCGAGCGCGGCTGGAAGACCCGGCGCCCGCCGCCTATTCGACGCCGACCAAGTCGCGGCGGACTTTTTCCAGTTCCTCGGCGTAGCGGCGGGTGGCGTAGGCTTCCGAAAGCACGCCAAGCACATCGCCGCGGTCGTCGAGCACGGCCAGCTCGTCGCTTTCGGTGCGGTCGAAGACGCCCATGATCTCCTTGATGGTCATTTCCGGCGACAGCCATTGCGCCTGGTTGATCATGTTCTCGCCGACCTCACCCTCGCCGTCGGCATCGGCGAAGATCGTCGCCACGCGGACGATGCCGGCGTAATGGCCGGCCGGATCGAGCGCCACGACCCGGCGCGTCGAGCCGAGGGGGAAGCGACGGCGGAACTCGGCCAGGGGCGCCGAGGCGGCGATGGTGTCGGCGTCGGTGCGCATCATCCGTCCGGCGGTCAGGGTGCGCAGCCAGCCAACGTCGTGCGCGCTACGGATGGTCTCGCCGCGCAGATGCAGTCGCCAGGTCGAGAACGAGTAGCCGAAGGTCTCCCTGACCAGCACCGTCGCCACGATCGAGGCGGTGAGGGTGGCCGCGGTCAGGCCGAAGTCCCCGGTGGTCTCCAGGACCAGGAACGACATGGTGAACGGCCCGCCGATGATCGCCACGGCCAACGCCCCCATGCCGACCAGCGCCCCGGTCATCGGATCAATGCCGACATCGACGCCGAGCGCCGTCAGGCTGACGGCGAACAGCCGACCGATCAGCGAGCCCAGGTAGAGCGAGGCGAAGAACAGGCCGCCGCGAAAGCCGAAGCCGAGCGAGATCACCGATGCGGCCGACTTGGTGACGATGAGGAAGATCAGCGCGCCAATGCCCAGGGTCCGGGCCATGTCGAGGTGCATGGCCCCGTGTCCGGACGACAAGCTCTGCGGCGCATGCCAGGCCAGGCCTGCCAGCAGCAACCCGCCCAGCGCCGGACGCAGCCACCTTGGCCCCGGCGTCATCCGCACCACCCGCTCGGTCAGCGCCACCATGCGCATGATGCCGATGCCAAAGAACGCGCAGATTAGGCCCAGGCTGGCGAAGAGCACATAGTGCGGCGATGAAAGGGCGTTGGTCGCCTGCACGTGGATGACCAGTGGCTCGACATGCATGAGCTTGGTCATCAGCGCGCCGGCCAGGGCGGCGGCGACCACCGGGGCGATGTTGCCGACCGTGTACTGGCCGATAATGATCTCGAAAGCGTAGAAGGCCCCGGTCAGCGGCGCGCCGAAGGCCGCTGCGATGCCCGCGCCCGCGCCGGCTCCGACGAAGGTGCGCAGGTCGCTGCGGCGCAGGTTGAGCACGCCGCCGGTCCACGAGGCGACGGCCGCGCCAAGCTGCGCATAGGCCGCCTCGAGCCCGACCGAGGCCCCAAAACCGTTGGAGATCACACTCTGCACGCCGACGAACAGGCTGTCGCGCACCGACATGCGTCCGCCATGCAAAGCGTTGGCCTCGACCGGGTCGACCATGGGGGCGGGCCGACGGCTGACCCACGCCCAGGTGATCAGGCCGAGCGCCACGCCGCCGAGCGGCAGCATGATCAGGCGAGTGATCGGCAGGGTGGCGAGCGCCGAGAGACCCTGGTCAAGGTCCAGTCCATAGACCGCCTCCTGCAGGGCGTGGGCGGCGGCGCGGACAGCCAGGGTCAGCAGGCCGGCGATGGCGCCGATGCCGGCGGCGATGAGCACCAGCCAAAGCTCGCTGGCCCGGATCTCGCTGCGCAGAAAGGCCAGCGTGGTGACCAGCAGGCGCGGCAACCGGGACCTGCGGCGGCTGGCCCTCTCAGGGGGGGCAGACTCGCCGACCGTGGCGCTCTGCTCGGGGACGCTCATCTTTCTGCGCGCGCTCGCATGGGCCGGGGACCCTAAAGCAAGATCGCCGGCGGCGAAAACCGCCCGCGACGGTCTGAGGATGATGTTTTCAGTAGGCGATCACCGAGCGGATGCTGTCGCCTGAGGCCATCAGCTCGAAGGCCCGGTTGATGTCCTCGAGCGGCAGGACGTGGGTGATCAGGCTGTCGATCTCGATCTTGCCGGCCATGTACCAGTCGACGATCTTTGGCACATCGGTGCGCCCGCGCGCGCCGCCGAACGCGGTCCCGCGCCAGACCCGGCCGGTGACGAGCTGAAACGGCCGCGTGGTGATCTCGGCCCCGGCCCCGGCGACCCCGATGATGATGCTCTCGCCCCAGCCGCGGTGGCAGCACTCGAGCGCCTGTCGCATGGTGGCGACATTGCCGATGCATTCGAACGAAAAGTCCGCGCCGCCCCCGGTCAGGTCAATGATCGCTTCGACAACCGCATCGGACCCCATCTCGCCTGGATTGACGTAGTCGGTCATGCCCAAAGCGCGCGCCATCCGGGTCTTCGCCGGGTTCAGATCGATCCCGATGATCCTGTCGGCGCCGGCCATCCGCGCGCCCTGAATCACGTTCAGCCCGATGCCGCCCAGGCCGAACACGGCGACGTTGGCGCCCGGCCACACCTTTGCGGTCCAGATGACCGCGCCGACGCCCGTCGTCACTCCGCAGCCGACATAGCAGATCTTGTCGAATGGGGCGTCGGCGCGAACCTTGGCCACGGCGATCTCGGGCAGCACCGTGTGGTTGGCGAAGGTCGAGCAGCCCATGTAGTGGAAAAGCGGCTGGCCGCGACAGGAGAAGCGGCTGGTCCCATCGGGCATCACGCCCCGGCCCTGGGTGGCGCGAATCGCGGTGCACAGGTTGGTCCGCCGCGAAAGGCAGGCCTTACACTGCCGGCATTCGGGGGTGTAGAGCGCGATCACGTGGTCGCCCGGCGCGACGCTGGTCACGCCCGCGCCGACCTGAAGCACGACGCCGGCGCCTTCGTGACCGAGGATGGCCGGAAACAGGCCCTCGGGATCGGCGCCGCTGAGGGTGAAGGCGTCGGTATGGCAAACGCCGGTCGCCTTGATTTCCACCAACACCTCACCGGCCCTCGGCGGCTCGAGTTCGACGGGTTCGACCGACAGGGGCTGGCCGGGCGCCCAGGCGACGGCGGCGCGGGTCTGCATGGGGAACCTCCTTGCGGGCCAGATGAAAGGAACAGGCGCGCCGATGCGGCGTTCGACGAGGGAAGCTCTAGGAGACTGCCATGCAAGACAACAAGACCGACGGCGCCGAAAACGTCGTCCTCGGCAAGTTCGAGGCCGCGGCTGGCGAGGCGCTCGGCGATGGCGAAATGCAACTGCGCGGCGCGGGCCGGCAGGCCGGCGGCTATATCCAGGAAGCCGCGGAAACCGTGCAGGACGCGCTGAGTGAAGTGGCCGACCGGGCGCGGGCGGTGGCCGCGAGGGCCAGTCAGGCCTATGGCCAGGTGTCGGACGCCGCGCAGGGCATCGCCGGCCGGATCGACCCGTTCGTCGAGGAGCGGCCCTATCTCGCTGTCGGCCTCGGCGCCGCGGTGGGGCTGCTGGTCGGCCTGCTAATCGCCGGCCGCGGTCCGAAGATCATCTACGTCAAGCCCAGAAACTAGCGGCGCCCTGCGGGGGGGGGGCCGCGGCGAGGGTGACGGGCGCCGCGCTCTTCGCTAAAGCGCGGGCATGACCCGCGCGTTGGAGAAGCTCGAGCAGGGCATGGCGATCGTCTACGGCGGCGGCAAAGTCGCCGTCGTCGGAGCGGAGTTGGCGCAGGCGTTTCGCGCCGGCGATCGGCTGCTGGTCATCCAGGACAGCGGAGACCTGCTGCACATCCCGCGCTCAGCCCGGGTGGCCGCCGAGGCCGCCGTTGGCCATGCGGTCGCGGCCTTCGAGGGGATGGGAACGGTGAGCGACGAGCAGATCGTCGACTTCTTCGATCGTTTCGCCAGGCGGCTGGAGGATGGCGATGCGTGGGGCGTCATTGCGCGGGCCAATGAGGCCGACGTGCGCCGCGCTGTCGCCAAAGGACGATCGACGGCGCGACTGGCGGTGGACGAGGCGATGCGGCGGGAGATGGCCGCCGGCCTGCGCTTGTGGCGCGACAGTCCGGACCAGCGCGGCCGGCGCCTGGAGCGCGTTGAACACAAAGGCTGGGCTGTCGAGCAGATCGTTGCGCCGCTGGGCGTGGTTGGCTTCATCTTCGAGGGACGCCCCAACGTGCTGGCCGACGCCGCCGGCGTCATCCGCGGCGGCAACACCGCGGTCTTAAGGATCGGCGCCGACGCTTTGGAAACCGCCCGCGCAATCGACGACCATGCTCTCGCGCCGGCCTTGCGCGGGGCCGGCCTGCCGTCTGGCGCCGTCTCACTGCTCGCCAGCCCCGATCGCGCCGCCGGAAGGGCGATGTTCGCCGATCCCCGCCTGTCGCTGGCGGTGGCGCGGGGGTCGGGGCCCGCGGTCGCCGAGCTCGGCGCGATCGCCCGACAGGCCGGTACGCCGGTCAGCCTGCATGGAACGGGCGGCGCCTGGCTGGTCGCCGACGTCAGCGCCGACGCCGGCCGCTTCGCCGCGGCGGTGAGGCATTCTCTCGATCGCAAGGTCTGCAACACGCTCAACGTCTGCTGCATCGTTCGCTCGCGCGCCGCGGAACTGGTCCCGGCGTTCCTGGAGGCGCTGCGCGAGGCCGGTGAGCGGCGCGGCCACGGCGCGCGGGTGCATCTGGTGGGAAGCGAGGCCTGCTGGCCGGCCCGACTTCCGGCGGGGATCGTCGCCGAGCTAATCGCCGCCGCCGACCTCGGCCGCGAGTGGGACTGGGATAAGGCGCCTGAAGTCTCCCTGATGCTGGTCGAAGATCTGGACGAGGCTGTCGGCCTGTTCAACACCCGCAGTCCGCGCTTCATCGCCAGCCTGATCGCCACCGACGAGGCGGCGCAGGCGCGTTTTTTCGCCGGCGTCGACGCGGCCTTTGTCGGCGATGGCTTTACCCGCTGGGTCGACGGCCAGTACGCCTTCGACCGTCCCGAACTGGGCCTCGCCAACTGGCAAAACGGCCGCCTGTTCGGCCGGGGCGGGGTGCTGAGCGGCGACGGCGTGTTCACCGTGCGCACGCGGATGCGCCAGACCGATCCAGACCTCAGGCGGTGAGGTCGGCGTACTAGTGGATAGAATCTGACACTTGGCGCCCCGTCGACGACCGTCCTCCTCCAATGTGGACGAAAGAGCGGCGTTACCGAGAAGCGGACCTTCCGGAGGTCGCAGGAGGGTGGTGAGCGGAGGTTGCCTTGGAGCCTGGAAGCGGACCCCCCGAGGCAGGCAGGTGCGACGTCTAGGGGCGTCCGGCGGGGTTCAACTGGCTTTCGGGATTTATGAGCGATGGGTTGGGA
>Ga0208849_1000801_pt1 | contig 26022 bp, 21 predicted proteins | sample NGESurdeep072012_10_FD_184470 | JGI IMG/M metagenome (GOLD analysis project Ga0208849, IMG submission 184470) | Arctic peat soil microbial communities from Barrow, Alaska - NGEE Surface sample 53-3 deep-072012 (SPAdes) | ecosystem: Environmental > Terrestrial > Soil > Wetlands > Peat ... | reverse complement strand
CGGGTTTGATCCCTCCGGCCTCTTTAGCGACTTCTTTAACGTGGCTGCAAGCCGGCCGGCTCAAATGACCACGGGATGGATGCCGTCATAGGCATATCCGAACTTGGCGTCAATCGTCGCCTGCGATAACGCTTTTCCCATGGCCGCCAACAATACATCGGGAATACTCCCCGCCGCCGCGATCCGCGAACTGCTGGCGAACGGCGCCATCGCCGTGCCGCGCTCCGTCGGCGCCGATCAGGTCCAGCCGGCGAGCCTCGATTTGCGTCTCGGCAATGTCGCATACCGCGTCCGCGCCAGCTTCCTGCCCGGCCCCAACCGCATCGTCGCCGACCGGTTGAAGACCGTGACGCTGCATGAATTCAGTCTCGCCGATGGCGCCGTGCTGGAGACGGGCTGCGTCTACATCGTGCCGCTGATGGAGAGCCTGAAGCTGCCCGCCAACATCGCCGCGGCCGCGAACCCGAAATCCTCAACCGGCCGCCTCGACGTATTCACCCGCGTCATCACCGACCGGGCGCGCGAGTTCGACACAATACCTGCCGGCTACACCGGGCCGCTCTACCTCGAAGTCAGTCCGCGCACGTTTCCGGTACTGGTGCGCGCCGGCTCGCGCCTGTCGCAGATGCGTTTCCGCCGCGGCGAGGCCCGGCTCGACGATGCAGCGCTGCTGACGCTGCACCGGAAGGAGACGCTCGTTGCCGGCGAGCCCAATATCGCCAACGGCATCACCGTGACCATCGACCTCGCCGGCGCCGGCGATATCGTCGGCTACCGCGCCAAGCGCCACACCGGCGTCATCGACGTCGATCGGCGCAACCAGTACGACCCGGCCGATTTCTGGGAGCCGCTGCCGCGTCACAAGGTATCCGAGCTGATCCTCGACCCGGACCAGTTCTATATCCTCGTCTCGCGCGAGGCTGTCCATGTGCCGCCCGACTATGCCGCCGAGATGGTGCCGTTCGATCCGCTGGTCGGCGAATTCCGCGTCCACTACGCCGGCTTCTTCGATCCGGGCTTCGGTCACTCAGCCGCCGGCGGCACCGGCAGCCGCGCAGTGCTGGAAGTGCGCAGCCACGAAGTACCTTTCATCCTCGAACACGGGCAGGTGGTCGGCCGGCTGGTCTACGAGCGCCTGACCGCGCGGCCGGACAGGCTCTATGGCGACGACCTCGGCTCCAACTATCAGGCGCAGGGCCTGAAGCTGTCGAAGCACTTCCGTATTTCGGCGATGTCCAGCATGTGGGTATTTGGCCAGCCGCCGCGGGGAACGGACCCGGCCGGTTCCTCTTAAGGTTCGCTTCACCACCTCGTTTCGAGCTTTGTTAAAATCGACACGCTCTAAGGTCGTTGCGCAAAAAAATGCGGACCGGAGATTGTGTCGCGCTGAGCGCGCCTCCTCGCATTTTGATTGCTTTGGAGGAAGCGCGATGGCGTGGCGTAGGTTTTTTCTCATCGCGTCCGCGGCGGTCGGGATCGCTGTCCTGGTGTGGCGGTTGGCGGAGACGCCGTCGGGAGCCAAATCAACCATTTCGTCTTGACGTACACGGTGGATCAGAAAGTGGCGGCGCTGCACGTCGGTACGCGTACGGTCGAATTGCCGTCGGAGAAGGGTCGGGCGGTTCGAGCCGCGATTACCAATCGGGACTTCGCGGACGCCGACAAGATTGCCGCGGCAATACTGGCCGCCAGTCATCTGACGTCCTGGCAGTTCTATCCATTTACCGACTTCGTTGAAGACACCGTCGACCCGGATAACCCCGACGACCCCGCTTTCGAGGCAGAGCTCACCGCTTGGGTCGCACACGACCCCGGCTCCGCGATGCCGTTACTGATTCGCGCGAAGTATTACCTCGAACTGGCTTGGACCAAACGCGGCGGCGGGTATAGCAGCGAGGTGTCGAAGGCCGACATGGAGTTGTTTGACAGCTACAGCACCAAGGCCCTCGCCGATGTCGAGGCGGCGATCCAGCGCGATGCGCGGAACCCCTACGAATTTTATCTGCGGCTCAGAATTTTCCATGGGTTCGGCGCGAGTCACGAGATGTTGGCCGCCTTCGAGGACGCGGTCGCGCGATATCCCGGATACTACGATCTCTACGACGTCATGCTGGAGACGCTGCAGCCGAAGTGGGGTGGAAGCGTATCGGCGATGTATGCCCTGGTCGACAAGTATGTCGGCCGTCTCGATGCCACTGCGCCGCAGAAGCTGCTTTACGTGACCCTTTACCGCTATCTGCTGGAGACGACGACGGGCTGCTGGAGCAGTCAGCCCCAGGACAAGGACAAGCGGGATGAATGCGTGTCATCCGGCATGGAGAGCGCGATAACTCCCGGTCTCCGGGACGCAATGCTCGTAGCGCTGCAACAGTATGACCGGGCGGACAGATACCGGTTCAGCCTGGCGTTGCGGGACATTTTTTCCAATGCCATCGCGATGAGCAGTGGCTACGCCGGCGAGCTGCTTCAGATCGCGGCCACGAGCCTGCACAGCAACACTCAGCTCACCGAAGCCCAGCCCGAGGCGAACAACTACGTCATCGACGAAGCAGTCGCGATGTCCTGGTACGACACCGGGTATTATGAGAACGCGGCGGCGAAGGCGAAAGAAGCGCTGCGGGACGTTGGCAACACGAGGTTCCCTAGCGAGGAGGAGAAAGACGTGGCTGTGGGTGCCGTCCTGTCTACGCTGGCTCGCGCCGACGACGCACTTGGTCACCCGCAGGACATGATCGCAGTAGACGAGGCGGCAGTGAGCCTCGGCGACGTGACGGGGGTGGAGAAATACGTCTGCTACACCTACTACAAACTGTTGGACTACGACGACGCGGTTCGCACGTGCAGCCATGCGATCGAGCGGGGCGATTTTGCGATGGAGGCACATTACTGGCGTGGCGAAGCCTATCGCGACGCGCATGAACCAGCGGCGGCGCTCAGTGACCTGGCCATGGTGGCAGGATCACAACACAGGTTGAGGTCTCACGCGGCCATCGACATGTCGATGATCTATTTTGGCCGCGACGACAATCGCGGCGCGCTCGACGTCCTCAACCGGTACGACTACCTTTATGACTGATCCAAGACCAGCCGCGACTACGTCGCGGTCGGCTACAACAACCGCTGCTTCGCGTACATGCAATTGGGCGAACTGAAGAAGGCGCTCGACGACTGCAACCAATCGCTGAAATACGGGTCCATTCCCGATGCCTTCAGCAAGCAGGCCGAGCTGATGAAGCGGCTCAGCGCACCCGATGTGCGTTCATGAGACTACGGGATAGCCGTTACCCCCGTATCATTTTCTCCAGCGTCTCCAGCCGGTCGGCTTCCGACGGCGGCTTGTCCCAGCGCAGACGCGCGATGCGCGGGAAGCGCATGGCGATGCCGGATTTGTGGCGGGTGGAGCGCTGCAGGCCCTCGAAGGCGACCTCCAGCACGAGGCCTTTCGTCGCCTCATGCACGACTTCACGTACCGGCCCGAAGCGGTTGACGGTGTTGTTGCGCACGAACTTGTCGATCTCGATCAGCTCTTCGTGGGTGAAACCGAAATAGGCCTTGCCGACCGGCACCAGGTCGTCGCCCGTGTCGCCCGGATACCAGACGCCGAAGGTGTAGTCGGAATAATACGACGAGCGCTTGCCGTGACCGCGCTGCGCATACATAAGCACGGCATCGACGGTGTGTGGATCGCGCTTCCACTTGAACCACGGTCCCTTGGGGCGCCCCGGTTCATAGACCGAATCCCATCGTTTCAGCATCACGCCTTCAATCACGGCGTCAGGCGGGGCGCCGCGCAGCGCCGCCAGTTCCTGGCCGTTGCGATAGGGAAGCAGCGGCGACAGGTCCATGCGTCGCGTCAGCGAACGTCCGACCAGTTGCTCCAGGCGTGCGCGGCGCTCGCGAAAGGGGAGCGTGCGGATGTCTTCCTCGCCGTCGATGAGGCAGTCGTAGGCGCGCAGGAACGCCGGGTGGCTTTCCATCAGCTTCGCCGAGATCGTCTTGCGGTTCAGCCGCTGCTGCAGGTCGCTGAAGGAGCCCAGCGCGAAGCCGCGATCGCCATGCGCGCCGACGAGAAGTTCGCCGTCGATGGCGCCTTCCACGTCGAGCCCGCCGACAAGATCGGGAAAGGTGTGCGAGATGTCGTCGCCGGTGCGGGTGTAGAGGCGCGTGGTGCCGTGGTCGTTGACCGCCTGCACGCGGATGCCATCCCACTTCCACTCGGCCGCGTAATCCTCGGGAGTGATTCGCAAAAGCTCGTCGTCGGAGATCGCGTGCGACAGCATCACGGGGCGGAAGGGCGCCCGCACCGTCGACTCCGGTCGCGCCGCACGGCCTTCCAGCCACGCGAAGAGTTCCGCATAGGGCGGCGCAACGCCGTGCCAGACTTCCTCGATCTCGTTGACGGGCTTGCCGCCGAGATCGGCGAGCGCCTGTTTGGCGAGCCGCGCCGAGACGCCGATGCGCAGGCCGCCGACGACCAGCTTGATGAGCGCCCTGCGGCCAGTCGCATCGAGGGCGTCGAGCCACGTCTCGACCAGCTTCGGCCCTTCCGACCGCGAAGCGGCCTGCAGCCGCTCGACTACCTCGGCCAGCCCCGGTGAGCGGTTGGCGCCGTGATGCGCCGGCCAGATCAGCGAGATCGTCTCCGCAAGATCGCCGACATAGTCGTAGGAATAGGCGAACAGCACCGAATCGACACGCGCCTCGACCAGGGCGCGCAGCATCGCCGGCTTGACGCTCGGGATGTCGAGTTCGCTGGTCAGCGCGGCCAGCGCGTAGCCGCGGTCGGGATCGGGCGTGGCGCGGAAGTAATCCACCATCAGGCGGAGCTTGACGTTCCGCTGCGGGGTCAGGATGAGGCGATCAAGGAGAGCGGCAAACGCTTGCATGGCAGCCCATACTTAGGCATGCCGCATCTTCTCCTGCAAGAATCTACCGTGCCAGGGCAGCCGATGAGCGCGACCTCCGATACTGCCGTGCCCGACGCTGCCATGCGCCGCGACCCGCTCACCTGGTATTCCTATCTGGCGCTGGCTTTCTTCAGCTATCTGAACAGCATCCAGGGAAACATCATCCCCTTCCTCAAGGCGGACCTGAACCTCACCTACAGCGTGGTCAGCCTGCACCCGAGCGCGCTGGCAGTGGGCTCGCTCCTCGTCGGACTTGCCGGCGATCGCCTCATTCGCCGGTTTGGCCGTCGCCGCATGCTGACCGTCGCCGTCGGCGGTGGTTCGGTGGGCCTCTTGCTGCTCTCGCTGGCCGGAAATATCTGGATGAGCGTCGGCAGCTGCCTCTTCATGGGCTGCTTCGCGGCCTTCGTCCCCGCAATGACCTCGACGATCCTTGCCGAATTGCACGGTGCCCGCCGCGACGTGGCTTACGCGGAGGCGAACGCGCTTTGCTATGTCTTCGCCATCACCGCGCCGCTCGTTCTTGGCCTCACCGTCTGGGCGGGCCTGAACTGGCGGATGGGCCTCGTCCCCGGAATTGCGACCGGCTTCGCCGTCGCCGCGGTGTTCCTGCGTACGCCGGTGCCCGAGCAACGGGTGGCGGTGGCGACGTCGACCGCGCCGCTGACGCCGGCTTTCTGGGCTTTCTGGGTGATGCTGGCATTCAGCGTGGCCGTCGAATTCTCGGCGCTGTTGTGGGCGCCGAGCTATCTCGGCCAAGTGATCGGCCTGTCGCCCTCGGCGGCAGCGCTGGGCGCCGGTGCGTTTTTCGCCGGCATGCTCGCCGGCCGCGCCGCCAGCATCCGTCTCGTGCGCACCTTCTCGCTGCGCAATCTTTTCTTCGGCGCCATCACCACGGGCCTTGTCGGCTTCGTGGCCTATTGGGCCCAGGGCGGGGCGATCATCGCGGTTGCCGGGCTCTTTGTCATCGGCCTAGGCGTCGCCATGCTGTTTCCGTTGACTCTGGGTTTCGCCATGACGGAAGCCGGAGCGGCGGGCGCCCGCGCCTCGGCGCGGCTGATAATTGCGCCCGGGATTGCAGTGCTTCTCACTCCGCCGCTGCTCGGCGCCATCGCCGATCATGCCGGCCTGTGGCTGTCACAGTTCACGATTCCGGCCTTCCTCGTGCTGGCCGTCGCTGCGTTCCTGGCCGGCGAGATGCTGACCAGGCGGGCAGCGGCGTGATCGTCGGCCTCAGCGTTTTCTTTCTGACGGCCGCCGGGGAACTTTCGGCCGCGCAATCGATTGATTAGCCAATCGAACAAGAGAGTAGCGCCTGGACGGAGGCCGCCATGACAGCCGAAGAAAAGAAAAAGCAGAATTCATCGAAGCCGACGAAGCCGGTGGACGATACCCGGCCGCTGGCCGAGGAGATCGAGGATGAGATGCTCAAGCAGGACATTCCGGTAGAGACCGGCATTCGGCCGCAGAAGAAATAATTACGTCGTATCGTCCTCGTCGTAGCCCACCATGTGGAGCGGCTTGGCCGGAATGCCGGCAAGCGCGCACCAGCGCACCAGCGCTTCCTCGCGGCCGTGGGTGACCCAGACTTCCGACGGCGCGATTTCGGTAATCGTAGCGGTCAGTTCATCCCAGTCAGCGTGATCCGACAAGATAAGCGGCAGTTCGACGCCGGCCTGCTTGGCGCGCTGGCGGATGCGCATCCAGCCTGAAGCGAAACACGGAACCGGATCGGGGAAGCGGCGCGCCCAGCGCTCGGCGATCTCCGATGGCGGGCAGACGATGACGGCCCCGGCGAAATCGCCTTTGGCGCCCGAGGATATGGTGGCGGGAGCCAATGACCCAAGCGCGATGCCTTCCGCTTCGTAGAGCCGGCAGAGCGTTTCCATACTGCCGTGCAGGTAGATCGTGCGTTCGTAACCGGCGTCACGCAGCATGCGGATGACGCGTTGAGCCTTGCCCAGTGAATAGGCGCCGACGAGATGGGCGCGTTCCGGGAACTGCTCCAGCGATGCGATAAGCTTGGCGATCTCGGCTTCCGCCGGTGGATGGCGGAAGACGGGTAGAGCGAATGTCGCCTCGGTGATGAAGATGTCGCAGGGCACCGGCACGAAGGGCAGGCAGGTGGGATCGGCGCGGCGCTTGTAGTCGCCGGAAGCGACGATGCGGAGATCCTCGGCCTCGACCGCGATCTGGGCCGAGCCCAGCACATGGCCGGCGGAATGGAAGGTAACGCGAGTGGCGCCGATCGTCATTGTCTCGCCGAGCTTCGCCACTTGCGTGGCGCCGGCGAAGTCGGCGCCGTAGCGCGCCGCCATGATCTTCAGCGTTTCGGCAGTCGCCAGCACCGAACCGTGACCGGCGCGGGCGTGATCGGAATGACCGTGGGTGATGAGGGCGCGGTCAACCGGGACGGTCGGGTCGATGTGGAATTGGCCGGGCGGGCAAAAGAGGCCCTGCGCGGTCGGGATGAGGAGTTCTTCAGGGCGCATGCTTCAAGAGATAGTCAGTCGGGCGCGCCGAAGCCAGCGTCGGGTACCGTATTCGGGGGCGCCGGCCGCCGCCGCAGCACCAGCACGGCAAGACCCGCCATGATGATCGCCATGCCGGCGAGGCGCACCGGGCCAAACCGCTCGCCGAGCAGGAGCGCGGCCGACAGCGTGCCGGTGACCGGCACCAGCAGCGAAAACGGCGCCACCGTGGCGGCGGTATATACCCGCAAGAGAAAGCCCCAGGCGCCGTAGCCGAAGATGGTCGAGACGATGCTGATATAGAGGACGGCCCCGATGGTGAGCCAGTTCGCATCGGCAACGGCATGGCCGATGCGCGCCGGACCCTCGAAGGCGAGCGACAGCGCGAAGAGCGGCGGCGCCGCGATCAGGCTGAGCCACGACATCAATGCCAGCAGGCCGACCTTGCCGATCCGGCGCAGCATGACGTTGCCGATCGACCAGAAGAACGCCGAGCCGAGGATGAGCACCAGGCCGGCGGTGGTGACACCGTTGACGCCGACCGTGGTGGCGACGACGGCGAGGCCGACCAGCGTAACGCCTGCGGCGACGAGCTGGCGTCGGGTCGGGAACTCGCGCAGGACCAGCGCCGCGATGCCGATGGTGATGAACGCCTGCACCTGCAGCACGATGGAGGCGAGACCCGGTGGCATGCCGACCGCCATCGCGGGGAACGACAGCGCGAACTGCCCGACGAACAGCGTCAGGCTGAGGGAAATGAGCACGCCCCAGCGCAGCGCCGGCCGCGGCACGAAGAAGACCGGTAGCGCGGCGACGGCAAAGCGGAGCGCCGCAAGAAAGAGCGGCGGAAAGTCGGTCAGCCCTTCGACGATGACGACGAAGTTCAGCCCCCAGACGACCGAGAGGATGACCGCGAGGGCGATGTGGCGGGGTGGCAAGGTTTGGGCCGGGCAGGGAATGGATCGCCGCCTTATGCCCCCGGCGCGTGCCGAAAGCCAGACCGGCGACCCCGGATTTTGTTCGGGTGGACGGGGCGGAAAGGTGGCATTACGCCTTGCATCGTGACCGCCCGCGCCCTCATCAAGGATCCCGACCGCCTGCTGCCCGCGCCCTTCGCCGCATGGTTTGCGGCGAAGGGGTGGACACCGCGGCCGCACCAGATCGAGCTGCTGGCGCGCGCCAAGGCCGGGCACTCGACGCTGCTGATCGCGCCGACGGGCGCCGGCAAGACGCTGGCGGGATTTCTGCCGAGCCTCGTGGCGCTGCATGAACGCACGGGCAAGGCGCCGATCGGCGGGCGCGGCATCCACACGCTCTACATCTCGCCGCTGAAGGCGCTTGCCATCGACATCGCCCGCAATCTCGAGGCGCCTGTGTCAGGCATCGGCCTGAACGTCCGCATCGAGACGCGCACCGGCGACACGCCGGTTCACAAGCGCCAGCGCCAGAAGTTGAATCCGCCGGATATCCTTTTGACGACGCCGGAACAGGCGGCGCTGCTGGTCTCGGCGCGCGACGCCGATCGCTTCTTTGCCGACCTCGACACGGTCATTCTGGACGAGTTGCACGCGCTGGTGACCAGCAAGCGCGGCGATCTCCTCTCGCTCGACCTCGCGCGGCTGCGCACGCTGGCGCCCGATCTGAAGACTATCGGCCTGTCGGCAACCGTCGCCGACCCGGATGCCCTTCGTGCCTGGATCGTCAGGCAGGACCGGGAGAATGCGGCGCTCGCTCTCGCCGATCTCGTAACGGTAGCCGGCGGTGCGAAGCCGGACATCTCGATCCTCGAGTCGGGCGAGCGGGTGCCGTGGGCGGGGCATTCGGCGCGTTACGCGCTGGCCGACATGTACAGCGCCATCCTCGACCATCGCATGGCACTGCTGTTCGTGAACACGCGCAGCCAGGCGGAATCGATTTTCCAGGAACTGTGGCGGATCAACACCGAGGGTATCCCGATCGCGCTGCATCACGGCTCGCTCGACGCCACCCAGCGGCGCAAGGTCGAGGCCGCGATGGCGGCGGGGCAGTTGCGCGCGGTGGTGTGCACCTCGACGCTCGATCTCGGTATCGACTGGGGCGACATCGATCTCGTTGTCCACATCGGCGCGCCGAAGGGCGCCAGCCGCCTGGCGCAACGCATCGGTCGCGCCAACCACCGGCTTGATGAGCCGTCGAAGGCGCTGCTGGTGCCGGCGAACCGCTTCGAGGTCATGGAGTGCCGTGCGGCGCTGGACGCCAATTATCTGGGCGCGCAGGACACGCCGCCGATCCGCGACGGCGCGCTGGATGTGCTGGCCCAGCATGTGCTCGGCATGGCCTGCGCGGCGCCGTTCGGTGCCGACGCGCTCTATAGCGAAGTGACGTCGGCCTATCCCTATCGCGCCCTCGACCGGGAGACCTTCGACCAGACGGTCGAGTTCGTCGCCACCGGCGGCTATGCGTTGAAGACCTACGAGCGCTTCGCCAAGATACGCAAGGGGATCGACGGCCTGTGGCGGGTGACCCATCCGCGCATCGCCCAGCAGTATCGCCTGAACGTCGGCACGATCATCGAGGCGCCGCTGCTGGCGGTGCGGCTCTCGCGCAGCGCCCGCTTCGCGGGGCGCGGCGGCCGGGTGCTCGGCAAGATCGAGGAATCCTTCATTGAGCAGCTGACCGTCGGCGACACATTCCTGTTTGCCGGGGTCATCCTCGCCTTCCAGGGTATCCACGAGAACGAGGTGATCGCCACCCGCACGGCAGACGACACGCCGAAGATCCCGGTCTATGCCGGCGGCAAGTTCCCACTCTCGACCTATCTCGCTGCCGGCGTGCGCGCCATGCTCGCCGATCCCAAAAAATGGAAGGCGCTGCCCGACCAGGTTTCCGACTGGTTGACGATGCAGAAGAAGCGCTCGATGATTCCGCGCGCCGACCAGCTTCTCGTCGAGACGTTTCCGCGCGGTCGCCGCTTCTACATGGTCGCCTATCCCTTCGAGGGGCGGCTGGCGCACCAGACGCTCGGCATGCTGCTGACGCGGCGGCTGGAGCGCGCCAGGCTGACGCCGACCGGCTTCGTCGCTACCGACTATTCGCTGGGTGTCTGGGGACTCGGCGACCTGGGCGAGGCCTTCGACGCCGGCCAACCCAGCCTCGCCGAGCTTTTCGACGAGGACATGCTGGGCGACGACCTCGATGCATGGATGGGGGAGAGCTACCTGCTGAAGCGCATGTTCCGTAATGTAGCGCTGATTTCGGGGCTTATCGAGAAACGTCACCCCGGCCAGGAAAAGACCGGGCGGCAGATGACGGTTTCGTCAAACCTCATCTACGACGTCCTGCGCAAGCACGAGCCCGACCATATCCTCATGCGCGCTACCTGGGCGGACGCCGCCACCGGGCTGCTCGACATTGGCCGGCTTGGCGATATGCTGTCCCGTATCAAGGGCCGAGTCGTCCACCGTAGGCTGGACCGCATATCTCCCTTGGCTGTTCCGGTAATGTTGGAGATAGGTAGGGAATCCGTCGCCGGTGGCGACGCGGAGGAGCACGTCTTGCGGGAAGCGGCGGAGGATCTGGTGCGGGACGCGATGGGCGATGGCTGAGGCGCACTGGCAGCGCGTTCCCGGGTCGCCGCCGTTCCCGTTGCAGGGAACGCTGGTCGGCGTTCAGGGCGTGGTCATGGAAGCCTTCCCGGAGGGGGCGCTGTGGTGGGCCGAGACCCGCATGCTGGTAGTCGCCGACCTGCATCTCGAAAAGGGCTCGTCGTTTGCCCGCCGCGGCCAGCTCATCCCGCCCTACGACACCTCCGAAACGCTGGCGAACATCGCCCGCCTCGTTGCCCGCCTCCAGCCGCAGGCAGTCGTGGCGCTGGGCGACAGCTTCCATGACGACGAAGCCGCCGCGCGCCTGTCGGTCAGCCATCGCGTCATGCTGAAAGGCCTGCAGGTCGGGCGGGAGTGGATATGGATTGCCGGCAACCACGATCCGAACCGCCCGGTCGATGTCGGCGGCATGGCGCTGGACGAACTGGCGATCGGCGCGCTGGTGTTTCGCCACGAGCCCGCGCCGGCTCCCGCCCCCGGCGAGATCGCCGGCCATCTCCACCCGTCGGCCCGCATCTACGGCCGCGGCAAGTCGGTGCGCCGCCGCTGCTTCGCCGGCGATGGCCATCGCCTCATCCTGCCGGCCTTCGGCGCCTACACCGGCGGGCTGGATGTCCTCGACCAGGCCTACGAAGGCTTGTTCGCGGAAGATACGTTCCGGGCTTTCGTGCTGGGCGATGACCGTGTCTATCCCGTCGGCATGAAGGCGCTGCGGCCGGATTGATCCCGATTTCTTGTCGTGGAGTCGTTCGATGACCGTCACCTACCGGCCGGCGCGCCAGCAGGAATTGGCGCACGCCGAAGAACTGGTGGCCCGCAGCATCAACGACCTGACGCAGCGGCACGGTTTCGGGCCGATGGCGTCGGCACGGCCACCCCATTTCCAGTCATTCTCCCTGCGCGACGATCCCGGCGGCCTTTGGGTCGCCGAGGAAGACGGCGAGATGCTTGGCTTCGCGTTCAGTTGGGTCAGCGACGGCCTGTGGTTTCTCGCGGAATTGTTTGTCGTTCCCGGTCAACAGGGGCGCGGCATCGGCAACGAATTGCTGACACGGACGCTGGCGCACGCGATGACGGCCAAAGCCAACAACAAGGCCCTGATCGCCTTCGCGTTCAACATTGTGTCGCAGGGTCTTTACATGCGGCACGGACTCTACCCGAGGCTTCCGCTTTATTTGTTCAAGGTGCCCCGCGAGGTCTTGCTCCCGCGCCTGCAGGGCGAGCTGATCGAATCCGTTTCATTGGGCGCCGCAGATATGCAAGGCCTGGTGGCCATCGATGCGCGGGCTCTCGGGGTCTCGCGCGAGAAGCATCACCGGTACCTGCTCTCCGGCGGCGATGTTAAGGCGGTCCTGTTTCGCGCCGGCAGCGAGAGCGTCGGCTATGCCTACATCGGGCCCACCGGCCAAGTTGGGCCGCTGGCGGTGACGCGGCCTGAGACGATGGGCGCTGCGTTCCGAAGCGCGTTGATGCTGGCAGCCGAAGGCGGCGCCGCGCAGATTACAGCGTTTGTTCCAGGCACTAGCCATGATGCGCTGGGCGTCGCTGCCGAACACGGGATGCGCATTGCCTTTCCCATGATGCTGATGTCGTCCCGCGGCTTCGGCGATTGGACGAGCTACCTGCCGCGCAATCCGGGCTTCATGTGAACGACGGCGGTCCCGCCTCCCTTGACTAGTCCCGGCGGAAGATGACGCCACCGGCCCAGCCGATAAACAGCGCGAGCCCGGCGCACAGCAGCCCGTAAACCAGCGACTGGCCGCGCGCGAAATCGGCGATCGAGCCTTCTGCGCCGCTCTTCGAGATGACGAAAGCGTCCTCGCCATGGGCGGTGAGTTGGCCTCCGGAGAACAAATAGGCCAGCGCCGTGTAACGGCCGACCGGCGCGTTGGCGGGGAGGAACGTCGTGGTGCGGAAGATGAGCGGGCCGATGAACTTGACGGCGCCGGACTGGCCGTACAGTCCGGATTTTTGCTTCAGGCGCACGAAGGCATCGCGGAATTCGAAGGTCTCCGGATCGGCGCCGGTTTGCCCGAGGTCGAGGTTGTTGAAGCCGATGTCCAGGCGCTGGAGAATCTCTGGCGTCGCCAGCGTCTCCGGCTCGGCGCTGGTAGCGAGCGAATAGAACGCGGGCGCGCTGGCGATGGTCTCCGCGCCACGGTTCGCCCAGATCGCGATGAGGCGATCCTTGCGCCGTTCGACCACGGTTTCGTCGGGGCCGAGAACCACCACCGCGACCTGGTAGTCGGAGGCGGGTGTCGCGCCCGCGGCAGCCTCGATCACGCCGAAGACCGCGATCGGCGCGCCGGTGAAGTTCGACGTGATCTGCACCTGCGGCATGGAAACGGCGACGGTCAGCTTTTCGGCGGAGGCGGGCACGACCGTCACGAGGGCGATGACGAGGGCGGCGGCCATGCGCCTCACAGCGAGCCTCCGGACAGGATCGTCAGGCTGTAGCGTTCGGCCGGGGTCACTACCAGGCCGACGAGAAAGCGCAGCGCCACGGCCAACACGAGCAGGGCGAGCAGCGCCCGCAACTGGTCGCCGCGAATGTTCTGGCCGATGCGCGCACCGAACTGCGCTCCGATGACTCCGCCGATCATCAGGACAATCGCCAGCGTCACATCGACCGACTGGCTGGCGACGGAATGGAGGACGGTCGCGACCGCCATCGAGGCGACGATCTGCACCAGCGATGTGCCGATGACGATGTTGGAGGGAACGCGCAGGATGTAGATCAGCGCCGGCACGATAAGAAAGCCGCCGCCGATGCCGAGCAGCGTGCCGAGCATGCCGATACCAGTGCCTAGCACGATGAGCGGAATGACGCTGATGTAGAGACGCGAGCGCTTGAAGCGCATTTTGAACGGCAGGCCGTGGACCCAGGTGTGCTGACCGGGCCGGCGTAGCGCCGCCGGACGCCCGGCGCGAGCGTTGCGGATGGCCCCGATCGATTCCCACAGCATCAACCCACCGACGGCGCCGAGGAACACCACGTAGCCGAGCGCGACGATGAGATCGAACTGGCCGATGCGGACGAGGGCGTCGAAGACGATGACGCCGATCCACGTGCCGACGATGCCGGCGAGCGCCAGCACGGTGGCGAGTTTGACGTCGATGAGGTTGCGCCGCCAGTAGGAGAGGGCGCCGGATGTCGATGAGGCGACGATCTGCGGCGCGACGGTCGCCACCGCTACCACCGGCGGTATCCCGGAGAAGATGAGGAGCGGCGTCAGCAGGAAACCGCCGCCGACGCCGAACAGCCCGGACAGGAAGCCGATGGCTCCGCCCATGCCGAATATGATGAACATGTTCACCGATAGTTCGGCTATGGGCAGGTAGATCAGCACGGGGCGATGGGGCGACGATCGAGCGGAGCCGGGGACGTGCAGGCAAACGCTGGCCCGCCGGATTTGCGGCGGATAAAGCGCCCCTCAGTTGACCGAGTCAACGACAGCCGCGTGACAGCCGATGCCGACCATTTGCCCGGCACCGGAGCCTTACGTCTGGTTCTCTGAGAGCGAGGCTACCAATGTCTTGTCTATCCGGCCGGTGACCGGAACGCCGGCCTTTTGTTGGTAGGCTTTTACTGCGTCGACGGTCTTCTGGCCGATCTTGCCATCGGCCGGCCCGGGGTCGTAGCCGGCGTCGGCGAGCAGCGTCTGGATCTTCGCGACCAGCGCCTGCTGGTCGGCGACGCTGATCGACGGCGCGCCGTCGTCCCAGTTGCCCTTTGGCGCGGCGACGGCGTTAGCCTCGACCAGCGGGGCCTTGGCATGCCAGGCGGAGACCGACGCGCGCGCCTTGGCCAGATCGGCCGGGCTCATCGCCTTGGCGACCTCGTCGCGGCGGGCGGAGGCATCGGTGTCGCCCTGCGAAGCGGCGATCGCGAACCACTTGTAGGATTCGACCAGGTCCTGCGTTGCACCGAGACCGCGGGCGTAGATCACGCCGAGATTGTACTGGCTGTCGCGGACGCCGTAGTTGCCGGCCGCGATGAACCACTGCAGCGCCTTGTCGTGATCGGGCACGCCGTCGACGCCCTCGCTGAGCAGGACGGCGAGGTTGTGCATGGCGTTGATGTTGCCCTGGTCGGAGGCGCGCTGGTACCAGTTGACGGCCGTCGTGAGATCCTTGGTCACGCCCTGGCCGCGCTCGTAGAGGCTGGCGAGGCGGTATTGCGCGACGGCGATGCCGCCGTCGGCGGCCTTGGCGTACCACACCGCCGCCTTGGAGAGATCGGCCGGCACGTGCGCGCCCTCGGCGTAGCGCGCGGCGATCTCAAACTCCGCGCCGGGATCGCCGGCGTTGGCGGCCGCCAGAAGCTTTGGCGGCCCGAGCGCCGGATCGAGGCCACCGACGGTGGCCGGCGTGGAAGTCCCCTGGACGCCCGCATCGGCCTTGGCGTCGGCGGAGGCGAGCATCACGGGCGCGGCGGGGTCGGCGGCTGCGGTGGAGGCGCCGCTGAAGCCGGTGGCCTCTGGCGCCGGTGAGACGCCGGCCAAAGGTGCGGCCGCCGCGTCCGGCTGGGCAAAGGTGACTTGCGGCGTGGGATTGGCACTCGGCGGGATGAGCGCCTCCGTCGCCGCTGCCGGTGGCGACGCCGGGGCGGTCGCGTCGAGTATCTGGCGTACCGTCTTCGGGGCATCGGCTGCCACCACCACCGCGGGTCTGGCGCTGATCCCGGCGGCGACGTGTTCAATCGCCGGCGCGAACTTGCCGTAGAGCTGCATGGCACCGATGGCCAGCACGATCGCCGCCGCGGCCAGCAGCAGCGGGCGCTTGCGGCTGCGGATCGCCTGACTGATGCGCGCGAAGGCGCCCGGCTTGCGCTCCTCGCCGTCGCCGGCCTTGGCGGCGGCATCCGCCGGACCCTGAAGCGAGGCGGCTTCGCTCGCCACGGCCTGCGCCGCGCGCCGCGCCGCCGCGATGAAGTCCGCGCGCCGCGCGGCGGCCTTCTGGTCGATTTGCACGACCGGCATCGCCGGTACGAAGGCAGCGGTCGGCGCCATCGCGACGGGCTCCGGCGCCGCGTCAACCGCTTGCCCGCGCAGAGCGACACCCCACGCCCGGTCCAGCTCGCCATGCGTTGGCGTCGATACCGGCTCTGGCGGCGCAGGGCTGACCGCGCGCTGGGTTACATCCGATTCAAGGCGGCTCAGGCGCTCGACCACCTGATTCATCGCCTCGCTCACCGATTCGAGGCGAGCGCGGGTCGTGTCCTGCGTATCCTGGGTGCTGCCCGTCGCGGTCTTCAGGCCATCGAGATCGCGCATCAGGCCGCGGATGAGATCCGCGTCGGTGTCGTTGCCGGCGACCATCTCGGAGAGTTCGCTCACTGCCTTGCGCGCCTCGGCGCGCGCCGTGGCGATCGACTCCTGCGCGGTATCGGCGAGCGCCGCCTGCACGCGATCGAGCGTCTCCTCGACCTGGTGCAGCGCGCTGATCTGCGGCTTGTTCTGTTCGAGTTCGCCCGCCAGGCGGGCTATCTGGGCCTCAAGCGTGGCAAGCGCCGGGCCATCGTCCCTGGCGCCAGCGACGGTCTCGAGTTGCGCGGCGAGGTCGCGGATCTGCGCTTCCAGGTGTTCGGTATTTGGCAACGGCGCCAGCACCGGCTCATGGCTGGTCACCTGATCGCGGAGCGTGCCGAGGTCGCGGCGAATGGCGGCAATCTCGGAGAGCGGCACCTTGCTGCCGGCGATCTCCTCGCGCATCGTGCCGATCTGACGACGCATGCCCTCGATCTCGGTGGGCAATATCTGGTTGCCGGTGACCTCCTTGCGGAGGGCGCCGATCTGCCGGCGGATGCCTTCGATCTCGGTGACCGGAACATGGTTGCCGGCGACTTCCGTGCGCAGCGCGCCAATTTCGCTCCGGATAGCGGCGATCTGCGACGGCGGCACCTGGGTCCCGGCGACATCCTTGCGCAGCGCCCCGATCTCCGCCTTGATCACGTCGAGTGCGACCGAAGGCTCCTTCTGCGACGCATTCAGCCGATCGATGCGCTCGGTGATCGCCTGCAGGCGCTCGTGCACATGCTCGATCGCGGCGCGCTCCTGCGAATTGTCGGAGAGGCCGCCGAGACGCCCGACAATTTCTTCAAGCCGGCCTTCGAGCGTCCGCTGCACGGTTTCGAGCGCGGCGGCCTGCGGGCGCGTCGCCTCCTCGACCGCGCCGCCAAGACGATCGGCGATCTGCTCGATACTGTCCTGGAAACGCTGCTGCGCTGCCTCCATGTCGATGGTCTGAGGCGCCGTCTCGATGAGGCCGTTGAGGCGCCCGGCTATGTCGTTCAGTTGCCCGTCAAGACGCTGGCCGATGACGCGGAGGACCGCGGCTTGCGGCGCCGGGTCGAAGTTACGGAGGCGCTCGGTAATTTCGGTCAGCCGCTCGTCGAGGCGCTGCTCGGCGGTGCGGATGGCGGCCGCCTGCGGCGCCGGATCGAGGAAATTGCCGAGGCGCTCGGCGATTTCGGTCAGCCGCCCGTCCAGTCGCTGCTCGACGGTCTCGATCGCCGCTACGTGGGCACTGGTGTCGCGCAGGCTTTCGATGCGACCGACGATATCCTCCAGCCGTACTTCCAGGCGTTCCACCGCCGGATCAGCGCGACGTATCGATACGGCAGCCTCGATGGCGCGGCCGAGCTCAGCAACTTTCATTTCCAGGCGTTGCACGGCGCGGGGGCTGTCGTCGGCTTCGAGCGCGCTGCGCAAGGAGGCGACCTCGGCGCTCAGCGCGTCGAGACGATCACGGTCCGGCAGGGTGCGTTTGAGATCGTCGAACTGGACGGCGATACCCTCATGGAGGCCCTCCAGCGCGCCCTGGCGGGCGCCGCCTTCGATCATGCCGCGCAGGTTTTCGAGATCGCCGCGAATAGTCGTCAGCAAGTCGCGGTCGAGCGGCCGTTCGGCGGCCAGCGCGTCGATGCGCTGGGCAACATCGAAGACCGCGCCGTGGCCTTCCGCGCCGATGCGGCTGATCGCCGACACCTGCTCGGAAAGGGCGCCAAGGTCGGTGCGCAATGCCCCCATGGCGGCGGCCAGCGCCTTCTGGTCGCGGCGCATGGCGAGCGTTTCGGCTCGATCGTCGATCGCGCGCTGGTGGACGGAAATCTCGCGGATTGCCGAGGCGATATCCGCCTCTTTCTTTGGCTTCAGGCGGGCGGCCTCGCTTTGCGCCAGGCGCTCCCCGATCTCGGCAAGACGCTGCTCAATGCGTTCGATGTGTTCGACCGTGGCGGCGGGAGGCGCCGGCGGCTGTGGCTGCGCCTCGACCGCCGGGCGGCTGTCGAGGCGGGCGCGGGCGCTGTCGATGCGCTCCTCCAGCGTTTGGAGCGCCGCGTCGATGGCGGCGGTCGGCGGAGGTGGTGGCGCCTTGACGGGAGCAGGCGGCGCCGGCCGGATGGCGGGCGCGGACGGCTCGGCGAGGAGCGTATTGAGACGAGCGCGAATGTCGTCAAGCGTCAATGCACGCGGTGCCTCCGGCGGCGGCTCGGCAATGCGCTGCTGCATGGCGGCGATGCGCCGGTCGAGTTCGCTGATGGCCTCGCTCACCCGTGCGGTGTCGGCTGCGCGGGGCGGCGGCGCCGCCGCGCGTCCGCGCAATCCCTCGACCATCGAGCGCGCCTGTTCGTCCGCATTGTCGACCTCGCGCGCGAGATCCCTGACCATGGTCGTGACCTCCTGAAAAAGCCGGGGCCGTTCGCTGGCTCCGCGCGGAGCGCTGCTGAGACGGGCGACGGATCGTTCAATGGCGTCGAGACGGCGCGGCAGGGCGGAAATCGCGGCGCGCGAGGTTTCGCTCATGGCCGCAATACGGCCCGTGAGCGCCTGCATTGAGCGGGCGAGGTCGCCGGCGGCGGCCTCTTCGTCGGATTTCTGCTGCTCGGGCGCGGGATCGGCGTATTTGTCGCCGAGCACCTGCTTCAGCCATTCGGCCACCGGCACCCCCGAGAGGCGAGCCGCCTCGAGGATGGCATCGCGCGTTTCCGCATCGACGCCCTTCAAATTCCACGGCAACCCCGATTTCATCGCCAGCACCCCTAGCCGCGCATCCGCCGGGCGGCGGTGTTTGCCTGCGGTGCCATCCAGAATCGGGCTCCGCGCGCGGTATCGGGCTAAGAGTCGGGCCAACATGGTAAATAAGGCGTTAACCGGAAGGCGGCTCGCCAAAGTTTTGGTAACGAGGCTTAACAATCTGTTCGCCGGGACGCCTTCGGGAACGGCGGAAATCCGCCATAGCGCGCCCTGCTGACGCTGCGACCGCGCGGCCGCGTGTGTCACGGTGGGACGCCGCGGGTCGGGCCCCGCGATTTCGGTGTCTGCGCCGCCTATCCTGACAACGATTCGCTTTCATCGACCGTTGCCTCGCCGGCTCGCGCGGATATTTGGGCGTTGGATAATGTGAAAAACGAGGTGGCAAGGGGTTTACACGGGCGGAGAGGGGGAATAAACCGGACAGGTATTTATTCCTGTCCCCGCAGCTCGCGCGTGCTTCGCTTGTCGACGCAAGGGCAGGGTCGGCACGGAGGGGCCTGGTGCTGTCCCATGGGCGTATCTGGTCGGCGATCGATCGCCTTGCCGCGCGGAACGAGCTGACCGCATCGGGGCTCGCGCGGCGCGCCGGTCTCGATCCGACCACCTTCAACAAATCGAAACGGGCTTCGGCCGATGGACGGCTGCGCTGGCCATCGACGGAGAGCATCGCGAAAATTCTGGATGCCACGCGCACCGAAATTGGCATGTTCCTTGGTCTTGCCGAAGCGCGCGCGCCGCGCGCCGCGCGCCGTTCCTCCCGCGAGGTCCCGTTGCTCGGCATGGCCGAGGCCGGCGCCGGAGGCTTCTTCGACGATGATGGCTTTCCTTCCGGGCATGGGTGGGATCAGGTCCAGCTCCCGGTCGCCGAGGCCGGCGAGAATGTTTTTGCGCTTGAGGTCAGCGGCGACTCCATGTTGCCGCTCTATCGCAAGGGCGACCGGCTGATCGTGGCGCGCGACGTTCCCTTCCGGCGTGGCGATCGGGTCGTTGTGCGCACTGCCGACGGCGAGGTGATGGCGAAGATTCTGCAGAGGAAGACCACCCGCCTGCTAGAACTCGGCTCGCTCAATCCGGCGCACAAGCCGCGCACGCTGGCGCTGAAGGACGTCGACTGGATCGCGCGGATCGTCTGGGCGAGTCAGTGAAGGCGTCGGCGGCCGGATTGGCGATCGCCGCGGCTATCGCCCTTGCCGCCGCGAGCGCAGGTGCCGCGGAGATCGTCCGGCCGGCCGACCGCGACGTCAGTCCGCCCGGCGTCATGCCACTGCCCACCGGCGCCGGGCCGCTCCTCCGCGAACCCGTGCCGCCGCGGCCGCCCGATCCGGCGCGCTGGCGCCGCTACTTCATGCCGCAGACTTCCGATGCCGCTACGTTCAAAGTCAACGACATGACCATCCATGTCGCCGGCGTTGCGGCGCTGGCGGCGGACCAGGCCTGCGCCGCGACCGACAGCGGCGCCTGGCCGTGCGGGCAGTCGGCGCTCTACGCACTGCGACGGTTTCTCCACGGCCGCGCGGTCGAATGCTTCTTTCCCTACGCCGACGGCGTCACCGACGTGACCGCGCCGTGCCGCGTCGGCCGCGTCGATCTTGGGCTGTGGCTGCTGCGGAACGGCTGGGCGCGGCCGGACGAGCTGGCAACCGATGCCTACCGCGCCGCTGCCAACGCGGCGCGCTGCGCCAGGCTTGGCGTATGGCGCGAAGAGACTCCGTCCACGGATTGTCCGGCGCCCGGGCAGACAAAAAGCTAGGCGACCAGCTCCCCGGCGAGAGCGCGTGCGATGAGCGCGCGCGTTTCGGATACGCCGTAGATCGCCACGAACGAGCCGAAACGGGGCCCGCGCTCCTGTCCGAGCAGAATCTCGTAAAGCGTCGAGAACCACGCCACCGATACGCCCGGACCTCCCGTCGGCCCCTTCCGTTTGCTGTCCTGATAGCGCGCGAGCGGGCGGGCAACATCGAGGATCGCCGTCTGGATCGTCTCGGGATCGGCGTCGGCGGCAAGGGCGGCAAGCCGGCCGTCGAGGGCGGCAAGCGCGGCGCGCTCGATCTCGTCGGGCGCCCGGAACACTTTCTTCGGCAGGACAAAGTCGTTGTAGTAGCGCACGGCATAGCCGACCAGCTCGTCAAGCTTCGGGTGCGTCGCCGGCGTCACGCCATCGATATGCCGCTGGATGAAGCCCCACAGCACCGTCTTTTCGTGGGTGTTCGACGCGCTGGCGAGATTGAGGAGCATGGTGAAGGTCACCGGCATGTCGATCGTCGGCGGCCGGCCGGCGTGAATGTGCCAGACAGGATTGCCGAGCTTGTGCTCATCGCTCTGCGCAGCGTAGCGCGCCAGGAAATCGAAATACTCGTCGACCGCCTTCGGGATGACGTCGAAATAGAGCTTCTTCGCCGCGCGCGGCCGTTGAAACATGTAGAGCGACAGGCTCTCGGGCGCCGCATAGGTCAGCCACTCGTCGATCGTGAGGCCGTTACCCTTCGACTTGGAAATCTTCTGACCGTTCTCATCGAGGAAGAGTTCGTAGTTGAAGCCCTCCGGCGGCTCGCTGCCCAGCGCGGCGCAAATGCGCGTCGACAGTTTGACCGAGTCGATCAGGTCCTTGCCCGACATCTCGTAGTCGATGCCAAGCGCCGCCCAGCGCATCGCCCAGTCCGCCTTCCACTGGCACTTGACCGCGCCCCCGGTGACCGGAACCTCGGTGACCGCGTCGCCATTGTGCGGATCGCGGAAGACGATGGTGCCGGCGCCGACGTGGCGCTCCAGGATCGGCACCTGCAGCACCGCGCCGCTTTTCGGCGAGATCGGCAGGAACGGCGCGTACGACTGCTGCCGTTCCTCGCGCAAGGACGGCAGCATGATCGCCATCACCTCGTCGTAGAGGGCGAGCATCCTGAGCAGCATCGCGTCGAAACGGCCCGACTTGTAGGTCTCGGTGGCGCTAAGGAATTCGTACGCGAAACCGAAGCGATCGAGGAATTTGCGCAGCCGCGCGTTGTTGCCGCCGCCGAAGCTCGCGTATTCGCCGAACGGGTCGGGCACCTTGGTCAGCGGCTGGCCAAGGTAGGCGCGCATCGCCTCCTGGTTGGGGACGTTGCCCGGCACCTTGCGCAAGCCGTCCATGTCGTCGGAGAAGCAGATGAGGCGTGTCGGAATGCTGTCTTCGGTGAGCAGCCGGAAGGCGGTGCGCACCATCGTGGTGCGCGCCACTTCGCCGAACGTGCCGATGTGCGGCAGGCCGGACGGTCCGTAGCCGGTCTCGAAGATGATCGCGCCGCCCACCGGCGGCGGGCCGCGCCGCCTGATACGCTCGACGATCTTCTGCGCCTCCTCGAACGGCCACGCTTTCGAACGCCCGGCTGCTGCGACGAGAGCCGGCGACAGGTCGAGAGGTGGGAGCGCGGCTTCAGGCAAGACAGGAAATCCCAGGGAGAGGCGGAGCGAACCTATGAAGGTGGCACCCCTCCGTCAACGGTATGCCGGCGGCCTTCGTTCCCGGCCGCTGCTTGCGATATGATCGGGTAGATTCTAGGGTCGCCGCCGATTTCCCAGCGAGGCACGAGGATCGATGAACCAGATGGCGCGACCCATTTCCCATCACGAAGCGCTGATCTACGCCATGGTGACGCTGTCGGCGGCGGACCGCGCCATGACCGACCAGGAACTCCTGAAGATCGGCGATATCGTCCGCACGATGCCGATCTTCCGGGACTTCGATCAGGATCGGATCGTCGATATCGCCTCAGCGTGCGGGGTGCTGCTCCGCGACGAGGATGGCCTCGACAACATGCTGGCGATCATTAAGGCGGCGCTGCCGCCGCGTCTCTACGAGACGCTCTACGCCTGCGCCGTCGAAGTCGCCGCCGCCGACCTGCACGTCGAGCAGGAGGAACTCGTTTTCCTGCAGATGCTGCGCGACGAACTCGAGATCGATGACCTCATCGTCGCCGCGATCGAGCGCAGCGCCCGCGTCCGCTATCGGGTGAAGTAACGCGGCAGCGGCCGTGGCCGGAGCCAGAATACAGCCTCAGAAAAAGCCGACGGGGAAGTATCGGAGGTAAAGCTCCGCGTAGACACCCTTTTCGTACAGCGACTGCATCGCCGCATCGATCGCGCGCTTGGTGACGGTCTGCCCCTTGGCGATTGCGATGGCATAGCCTTGGCCGAAGAAGCGGGATTCGAGAAACGGTCCGCCGGCGAAGACGCAACATCCCGCCGAAGCCTGGCTCTGCAGCCAGAAGGAGAGTTGCATGCCGTCGCCGAAATGGGCGTCGACCTCGCCCTTGGCTAGCGCCGCGCGCGCGGCGTCGGGCGTCGGATAGAGCTTGCGCGACACCTCGGGAAACATTGCCGCGAGGTATGCCTCATGCGCCGTGTGTTCGACGACGCCGAGCGTCTTGCCTTTCAGTCCCGCCGGCGTCGGCACCAGCGCCCCATCGCCGCGTCGTACGACGAACCGGGCGGGTGCGCGCAGATACACGTCGGAGAAGTCGAGGCGCGTGCGCGTGTCGGCAGTGATGGCGATGCCGGCAATTGCCGCATCCGCGGTCTTGTCAACGACGCGGTCGGTGAGTTCGTTCCAGGTGCGTGCCTGGATGGTACACGGGATCGCGAGCTCGGCGCAGATGGCGCGGGCGAGATCGACGTTGAAGCCGGTGAGATGGCCGTCGGCATCGAGGAAATTGAACGGCGGAAAATCATCTGTCGTGATGAAGCGGAGCGCCTGCACACTGCCGGGCGCCGGTCGCTCGACGCGGCGGCGGGGATCCCAGAAATCGGGGATGACGACCGCGTTGTTGGCCGCGGCGATGCTGGCACTCGCTGATGCCGCCGGCTGCGCCGCGCCCGACCCGACCGCCAGCCAGAAGAGCGTTGGTGCAACTGTGAATAGGCAACCGGCTGCAACCAGGCCGATTCGGGGCGAAATTCGTCTAGAAAACATGGCCTTCGGAGGTTAAGCGGCGAACTCTCGCCTTGGTTGCAAGAGAAAAATCAGGCAACACTATAGCCCGAAGGGCAGCGGCGGGGACACGCGTACGAGTGTCGCTGCTCCTCGGGGGGCGTGCGAGTGCTTGGGGGCGTTCCAACCGGTCATCCCGGCGCGGATGTGCGCGCTGCTGGTGAAACAGACGTCTATGCCGACCGGGCACGGCGGCTGGGGCTGCCGTTTGCACCGGTCGTCCACCTCGGGCAGGCCGGGCCGGCCGACATTGCGGCCATCCGCCACGGCACGTTCGCTATCGCCGCGGACGGCGATCATCTCGCCTATTTCGCACCGGAAGAAACCATGCTGCCATTAGTCGGCCGCTGGTTGCGGAAGTTCCCCGAGATGCGCAACCGCCTGCGCGTGGCGACGCCCGCGGCGATCCGCGCCGCGCTCGTCCGATCCGCCGCGGCGCACCTCGCTGACGATGCCGTCGATCGTCTCGCCGCGCGCCATCGTCAGCATTCGGCGCGGGTGGTGGTGACGTCGCCGCAGGCGATCGGCGCGCTCCTGCTCTGCCTGCTCGCGGCGGCCGGCATCTATTTCGATACCATCGGCACGCTGGTCGCCATCGATCTCATCGGCGGCATGCTCTTTTTTCGCGTCTCAGCGCTCCGCTTCGTCGCCGCTGGATTTGTCGACCGGCGACCGCTGGCTGCCGCGGCACCGACTGTCAGTGAACGCGATCTACCCGTGTACACCATCCTGTTGCCGCTCTATGGCGAGGCCAACGTTGTGGCCGACCTTATTGCCAGCGTCGGCGCACTCGACTGGCCGCAGGATCGCCTCGACGTCAAACTGCTGATCGAGGCCGACGACCGTGCCACCATAGCCGCGGCCGAGCGTGCTATTCCCGGCCCGCCGTTCGAGATAGTGATCGTGCCGCCGCTCGGGCCGCGCACCAAGCCAAAGGCGCTGGCCTTTGCCCTGCCGCTCGCGCGCGGCGACTTCATTACTGTGTACGATGCCGAGGACCGCCCGCATCCGCAGCAGCTGCGTCAGGCTTACGCGACATTCGCGCGGTCGGGGCCGGATCTCGCCTGCCTCCAGTCGGCACTGGTCATCGACAATGGCGACGACAACTGGCTGACGCTGCTTTTTGCCATCGAGTACGCGGCGCTCTTCGATGGGCTCCTGCCGGCGCTGGCCGCCCTCGGCATGCCGCTGCCGCTGGGCGGCACGTCCAATCATTTCCGGCGCATCGTGCTGGAGAAGGTCGGCGGGTGGGATCCCTTCAACGTCACCGAGGATGCCGACATCGGATTTCGGCTGGCGCGCTTTGGCTATCGCTCCGCCACGATCGACCTGCCGACCATGGAAGACGCTCCCATCTCCATCGGACCCTGGTTTCGTCAGCGTTCCCGCTGGTTTAAGGGCTGGATGCAAACATGGTGGTCCACACACGCCATCCGCAACGGCTGGTTCGCGAACTCGGATTCATCGGCTCGCTCGGCTTCTGACTCGTCAGCACGGGCCTGATCGTGTCGTCGATGGTTTACCCGATCTACCTGGTGGCGCTGCTCGTTACTCTGGCCGACCCGATGGCGCTCTGGGGCGATGGCGGCGTGCTCGATTCCATGGTGCTCGGCCTCAACCTCTTCAATCTCGTCGGCGGATACATGGAGATGGCGCTGCTTGCCGAACGGGCATTGACTCTGCGCGACCGGCGCGCGGCGATCCGCGGAATACTACTTTTGCCGGCGTACTGGTTGCTGATGTCTCTGGCGACGTACCGCGCGCTGATCGACCTCGCCCTCCGGCCCCATCATTGGGAAAAAACCCCGCATCGCCGCCATGTCAACGGCGGGCAGGGCAGCTTCGCGCCGGCGAAGCGGATGAATTCGGTCTCCGCCTCACGCGACAACACGATGGTTGATCGGACAGGCGTTGCGCCTATGTACTAAACGCTGACCCCCGCGCCTGTGAATGGCCCGCCGCGTAAACCATCGAGCGACGCCAGTGCCGGCTTCGACTGAATTGCAGACTGAACCGGCGGCGACCGCCATAGATCCGGTCTGCGGCATGGCGGTGCGCCTC
>Ga0208849_1000800_pt1 | contig 26033 bp, 26 predicted proteins | sample NGESurdeep072012_10_FD_184470 | JGI IMG/M metagenome (GOLD analysis project Ga0208849, IMG submission 184470) | Arctic peat soil microbial communities from Barrow, Alaska - NGEE Surface sample 53-3 deep-072012 (SPAdes) | ecosystem: Environmental > Terrestrial > Soil > Wetlands > Peat ... | reverse complement strand
GAGTGGGTCGTGTTCCGGGTGACCGACATCATCGTGCCGCAAATCGACTTCGCGTCGGACGGCATCAAGAAGCTGAAGCAGGCGCTTGAGCGCTCACTGACCGACGAACAGATCGCCGAATATGTCACCAAGCTCGAATCCAACATCGGCACCACCATCAACGAGGCCGCTTTCGCGCAGGTGACCGGCGCGAACAACTGAACATGATCCCGAATGAAGGCTGGCCCACCACCATGTAACTTCTCGCATCCTGAGTAGCCGCCTCTTGGCCGGATCTGGGCAGGTGTGACATCCTGATGGTTCGAGACGGCGCGGGGTGCGTCTCCTCGCCCTGCGGCCTCGACATTGAAAGCAAGCGATGGACGACCTCAAATCTATCATCGGAAAAGTCGCCACCGGCGCGACATTGTCGCGCGACGAGGCCGCTTCCGCCTTTGACAGCATGATGTCCGGCGAGGCAACGCCTTCGCAAATGGGCGGACTGCTGATGGCGCTTCGCGTCCGCGGCGAAACCGTCGATGAGATCACCGGCGCGGTATCGGCCATGCGCGCCAAGATGCTGCGCGTCAACGCGCCCGCCGACGCCGTCGACGTGGTCGGGACCGGCGGCGACGGCTCCGGCTCGGTGAATGTGTCGACCTGCGCCTCGTTCATTGTCGCGGGCGCCGGCGTGCCCGTCGCCAAGCACGGCAATCGCGCATTGTCGTCGCGTTCCGGCGCGGCTGACGTCCTGTCTTCGCTGGGCGTCAAGATCGATATCACGCCTGAACATGTCGGCCGCTGCGTCTCGGAAACCGGAATCGGCTTCATGTTCGCACCGACACACCATCCCGCGATGAAGAATGTCGGCCCGACCCGTGTCGAACTCGCAACCCGCACGATCTTCAACCTGCTGGGCCCATTGTCCAATCCGGCCGGCGTCAAGCGGCAGATGGTCGGAGTATTTTCCCGGCAATGGGTGCAGCCGCTGGCGCAGGTGCTGAAGAATCTGGGCGCCGAATCCGTCTGGGTCGTACACGGCTCCGATGGCCTTGATGAAATCACCCTTACCGGTCCGACCTTCGTCGCCGCCCTTGAGAACGGCCATATCCGCAGCTTCGAGGTGACGCCGGAGGAAGCCGGCCTGCCCCGCGCCGGCGCCGACGCGCTGAAAGGCGGCGATGCCGATGCCAACGCCAGCGCGCTGCAAAGCGTGCTCGACGGAAGGCCAAGTCCGTTTCGCGATGTCGCGCTGCTCAATGCCGCCGCGGCGCTGATGGTGGCCGGCCGCGCGGCGAATTTGAAAGCGGGCGTGACGCTCGGCGCCCGGTCGCTCGACAGCGGCGCGGCGGCGGCGCGGCTGAAACATCTGATCGCGGTCTCCAACACTTGACCGCAAGGGACCTGCCATGTCCGACATCCTGACCAAGATCGAGGCTTACAAGCGCGAGGAAATCGCCGCTGCCAAGCGGGCGCATCCGGTGGCGAGCCTCGAGGCGCTGGCGAGGGCGGCGCCTGCGCCGCGCGGCTTCGTGCGGGCGATCCGGGAAAAGCTCGGCCGGGGCGAATACGCGCTGATTGCCGAAGTGAAAAAGGCCTCGCCATCGAGGGGCCTGATCCGCGCCGATTTCGATCCGCCTGGGCTGGCGCGCGCCTATCAGGCCGGAGGGGCGGCGTGCCTCTCGGTGCTGACCGATACGCCCTCGTTCCAGGGCCATCTCGATTTCATGGTGGCGGCACGCGCGGCCACCCAATTGCCGGTGCTGCGCAAGGATTTCATCTATGACACCTATCAGGTGGTCGAGGCGCGGGCCCATGGCGCCGATTGCATCCTGATTATCATGGCAGCCCTCGACGACGGTGCCGCACGGGACATCGAGGACGTGGCACTTGCGCACGGCATGGACGTCCTGGTCGAAATCCATGACCGCGCGGAGCTCGACCGCGCCTTGAAGCTTCGCTCGCCGATGATCGGCGTCAACAACCGGAACCTGCGCACCTTCGAAACCACCCTCGCCACCAGTGAGGCACTGGCGCCCCTGATTCCGGCGGACCGCCTGATGGTCGGCGAAAGCGGCATCTTCGCGCCCGGCGATCTCGCGCGGCTTGCGCGGGTCGGCATGTCGACCTTTCTCGTCGGCGAGAGCCTGATGCGGCAGGCCGATGTCATGGCAGCGACCCGCACCCTGCTGGCGCGCGGCGATGCTCTTGGCGCGACGGGGACGCGTTAGGTCATGGCGCGCAAATCCTCCAAGGTCGAGCCTGCCCTCACCCACATCGACACCAGGGGCGAGGCGCGGATGGTGGACGTCTCCACCAAGCCCGCCACCGAGCGCACGGCCGTGGCAGAGGGACGCGTCATCATGAGCAAGGCGACGCTCGCCCTGATCGAGAGCGGCAACGCCAAGAAGGGCGACGTGCTCGGCACCGCGCGGATTGCCGGCATCATGGCCGCGAAGCGCACGCCGGACCTGATCCCGCTGTGTCACCCGCTGGCATTGTCGAAAGTCACGATCGAGATCGCGCCCGACACAAGGCTGCCGGGCTGCGTGGTTCGCGCCGCGGTCAAGGTCACCGGCCCGACCGGGGTCGAAATGGAGGCGTTGACGGCCGTTGCGGTCGCCTGCCTCACGATCTACGACATGATCAAGGCGGTGGAGCGCGGCGCGCGCATCGAGGGCATTCGCCTGGTCGAAAAAAAGGGCGGCAAATCCGGCCACTATCGCGCCTGATCCTGACGGCCACGTCTCTGATGTGTGAGAATCCGCCGCAGAACTCAGCCGGCGCGGCTGTGACGCTCGCGATAGGTTCTGGTCTTCATCCGGTTGCCGCATAGGGTGGACATGCACCACCGACGCGTCGCCGGCTTCGACCGATCAAAGAACACCCTTCGGCACTCTTCGGCGTCACACATCTTCAGTCGATCGAGCGTTCCCTGGATGGCACCGTCATAGAGCTCCGCAACAACCACAGACAATCCGGACAGCGCGTCATCGCGGCAAGCCCGCAATTCCGCGCCGCGTTGATCTGCGGCCTTCACCACCAGCGGAAATAACCTCATGGCGGTGTTCAGCGATCGCACGGCCTCCTTGTTCCCGGCGCGCTCACCCGGGTTACAGGCCAGATAGCCGCGCACGCCGGTGCGTAGCTGCAACGCGGTATCGAACATCGCAGCCGTGATCTTGCTGCCAGTGAACAACAAGCCGCGCCGCGCCATCCACGCCGCGAGTTCCCGCGGCCCGGTCAATTCATCGCTCTGCACATGCTGCACGCCGTGATGCGTGAAAGTCCGGACATCGAGCGAATTGGCGAAATCATAGAGATTGGCCAATTGGTCCGGAACCCTGAACTTCTTCGACTCTTTGGACATCGCGACACTACTAAAGCACATTTACTGGTTGACATCAAGCAACACCGTTATAATGATTATGCTAGTGTCTGATGTCTGACCCTCGACTTCCGGATGGAGATCGCCATGAACGCGCAGGCTTTATTGCCCAATCCCCGCATCTTCTATGGCTGGTTCGTCGTCGCCTCTGCGTTCGCGGTGACCTTCATCGGCTTCGGTTCCGCCTACACGTTCAGCGCCTTCCTCGATCCGCTGCAGCGGGATTTCGGCGCTTCGCGCGGCTCGGTATCGCTGGTATTTTCGCTCGCCGGCTTCCTTTATTTCGGCCTTGGCATCGTCAGCGGGCCGCTCGCCGATCGCTTTGGCTCCCGCCGCCTCGCCGTCGCCGGCATGATCCTGATGGCCATCGGCCTCGTGGCCGCAAGCGCTGCGCGCAGCCTGCTGCAGGTCTATGTCGCCTATGGGCTCGGCGTTGGCCTCGGCGTCGGCTGCGCCTACGTCCCGGCCATCGGCGCAGTGCAGCGCTGGTTCGTGCGGCGCCGCGGCTTCGCTTCCGGTCTCGCCGTCAGCGGAATTGGCGTCGGCACGTTGGCAATGCCACCGCTGGCGTCCCTGCTGATCCAGAGTTTTGGATGGCGCGGCGCCTATCTCGGGCTCGGCGCGATTGCCGCCGTCGTGGGCGGAGGGCTCGCATTGTTGATCGAGAACGACCCGCGCGACCGCGGCCTTGTCCCTGATGGTGTTCCATTCGAACCGGACACAACGCCACTACGGCCGCAAGGGGCTTCGGTCGGCGAAGCGATCCGTTCGCGCCATTTCATCAGCCTCTATGCGGCCTGTCTGACCTGTTCATTCGGGGTGTTCGTGCCGTTCGTTCACCTCGTGCCCTATGCCCGGGATCACGGCGTCGCCGCCACGACCGCCGTGCTGCTGCTCGGCGCGATCGGCCTCGGCAGCACCGCCGGGCGTTTCTTCATCGGCGGCCTCGCCGACCGGATGGGCCGTCAGCGCTCGCTGCTGCTGATGTTCGCGGGCATGGCGCTCGCACTGACCGCCTGGGTGATGTCGACGAATTTCCGGTCGCTTGCCGCGTTTGCGCTCGTCTTTGGCGTATTCTACGGCGGATGGGTCGCCGTGCTTCCGGCCGTGGTGATGGACCGTTTCGGCGGCCGCAATGTCAGCGGCATCATCGGCATCCTCTACACGAGCGTGGCATTCGGTACCCTGATCGGTCCGAGCGCCGCCGGTTTCGCCTTCGATCTCAGCCACAGCTACACGCTGCCGATCCTGGCCAGCGCCGGCGCGAACATCGTGGCCGCGGCGATCGTAGCGGTGACGTCGGGCGGCAGCCAACGGAACGGGGTTGCGGCCGCATGAACATTTTTATGTGCGCTGTGCCACGGTTCGATCGAGCGGCAATGCCGGAACATAACAGCTCCGTGGCGAGTTGTTCGCGAGTCATTAGACCTAGAGGAAACTGTCATGAAACTCACGACAATCGCACTCGCTGGCGCTCTCGCGCTGTCCAGTACCCTGGCCTTCGCGCAAGGCAGCGGCAGCTCGACTGGGGGTTCCACCGGCGGCGCGGCAACCGGCTCGTCGATCAATGGGACCGGCACCGGCGGTACGGTGGGCATGGGAACCGGATCCTCGACCACGGGCACGACCTCGCCGAATCGGAATACCAATATGAACCCGTCGGGAAACACCCTCGCGCCGAGCGCTTCGCCGAGCGTGTCGACACTGGCTCCGACCGGTCCGGGTTCCGGCCTCAACAAGTAAGCCGCAAATAGATCGCCCGAAAAGCCCCGCACGATGCGGGGCTTTTGGTTGCCGTCGGCGTGCGGGCGGCCCGTGGCCGCCCCGATTGAACCCGCTGTCGATCTCGGAAATTAATTCGGAACGGCCGTCTTGGAAGCCGGGACGCCGGCGTTGACGGTGATGCCGCGCAGCAGATTGTATGCAGCGGCAAGCGCCTTGTCGTCCTTTTCGTCCGGTGGAACGTAGGCCTGCGAGCCGGTCTGCTCCGCGCCTTCGGCCGAGAGATGGCCGCGCATCGACGCCTCTCCCTTGATATCGGCGCGGCCCTTCAGTTCGGGCGGCACATCCTGCAACACCTCGATGTCGGGCGTGATGCCCTTGGCCTGGATCGAATGGCCGGACGGGGTGAAATAACGCGCCGTGGTCAGCGCCAGGGCGCCGTTGCCGGTACCGAGCGGGATGATGGTCTGGACCGAGCCCTTGCCGAAGGAGCGGGTGCCGATCAGGGTCGCGCGCTTGTGATCGTGCAACGCCCCGGCCACGATCTCGGAGGCCGAAGCCGAACCGCCGTTGATCAGAACGACCAGCGGCTTGCCCTTGGTCAAGTCACCGGTGCGCGCCGAGTAACGCTGGGTCTCCTCGGGCGTCCGGCCGCGCGTCGAGACCACCTCACCGCGCGCCAGGAACGTGCCCGACACCGACACCGCCTGATCGAGCAGGCCACCAGGGTTGTTGCGCAGATCGAGGACGTAGCCGGCGAGCTTGTCCTGCGGAATTTCTTTCATGATGTCGGCGACTGCCTTGTGCAGGCCGTCGGTCGTCTGCTCGTTGAACGAGCTGATCCGGATATAGCCGATATCGCCGCCATTGGTGCGGAAACTGACGGGCTTGACCTGGATGATTTCGCGCTCGATCGAAACGTCGATCGGCTTGTCCGCCCCCTTGCGCTCGATCTTCAGCTTGGTGCTGGTGTGGACTGGCCCTTTCATCTTGTTTACCGCCTGCTCCAGGGTAAGGCCCTGAACGGCGTCGCCGTCGATGGACGTGATCAAATCGCCCGACATGATCCCGGCCCTCGCGGCCGGCGTGCCATCCATGGGCGAAACCACCTTGACAAGACCATCCTCCATCGTGACCTCGATGCCGAGCCCGCCGAATTCTCCGTGGGTCGTCTCCTGCATGTCGTGCCAGGCCTGCTCATTCATGTAGCGCGAATGGGGGTCCAGCGAGGTGATCATGCCGTTGATGGCGCCCTCGATCAGCTTGGCGTCGTCGGGCTTCTCGACATAGTCGGCGTTGACCCGCTCGAACACGTCGCCGAACAGATTGAGTTGCGAATAGATTTCCGCATTGGTCGCCGCCCTCGCCGCCGCAACCCAGAACTCGCTCCGAGGCCCGCTGGCGAGAAGGGTTAGACATGTTCCTGCTACCGCGCCGAGGAAAAAGACCGAATTCTTGCGCATTGTTGGCGAACCTTCGCTGTGAGTTGCTGCCCACCGGGGGCCGGGTGAACCCGCCGAGCTCCGACCCGATAGCCTCACAATACCATTCTGGTGGCATTGAGGCCGGAACTGCCGGTCGCTGCGGAATATTGAGGCATCGGCAGCTATACGCGCCGGGCCGCCGGCGCGCAGCCGGAATCCGGCTTCCTGTCCAATTTGTAATTGGCTGGTTCCGGCGCGGCCGCCCACGAATCGACATTTTCGTGGCGCCGCGGCCGGTTCAAGCCCGAGCCGCGGTCAGAGCGCAGGGTTTTCCGGGCGCAACCGCTTAGCGGCCGTAGAGACCGGTCAAGGTCGCCTTCGCCAAGGTATGGAAATGCAGGTCGAAGCCGACCAGCGCCGCCGAGGCCGCATCGTTCTTGGCATCCGGCAGCTTGTCGACGTCCACCGCAAAAACCGTAATCTGGTAATGATGCGGCTTGTCGCCGGCCGGCGGGCACGGACCGCCATAGCCGTCGCTCCCGAAATCGGTGCGGCTCTGGATCGCGCCCTTGGGCATCAGTTTCTTTTTGACGTCGCCGGCGTCCTTGGGCAATGACGCCGTACCGGCCGGAAGATTGAACACCACCCAGTGCCACCAGCCGCTGCCGGTCGGCGCATCCGGATCGTAGATGCTGACGGCGAAGCTCTTGGTGCCGCTCGGCGCCCCACTCCAGCTCAGGGCCGGGGAGATATTGCCGCCGGTGCAGCCAAAGCCCTTGAAAACCTGCTCGTTGGCAATGGTGCCGCCCTCCTTGATGTCGGGACTGCTCAGGGACAGGCTCTGCGCATTCGCCGCGCTCGCGGTCCATGCTCCAATGGCGATGCCGCCGAGCGCCGCAATCCAGACCGTCAATTTGGCCATGCCAACCCTCCCCTTCGGTCAACCGGGATCATTCTGCTTCCGTCCCGCCGCCAGCAGCCATAGCAATTTTCGGGATGGTGTGGAAGCTCCGGGAAAAGCGGGGTGCACCACGGATCGACCGCGAGGGCTATCTGACAAGGCCCACAGGCCTTGTCAGGAGGGGCGTTGCCCGTCCTCAGCCCCAGCAAAATCCCAGACGATGACCGTCGTGGCGCACGGCGGAGACGAAGCGGGAGCTCGGCCGATCACGGCACCGCGATCGGAGCGACACGGTTGGGCTTGAGCCAATCCTCGGTTGGTTCGCAATTGCTGCAATTAATTCCGGGCAGATTGTCTGCATAATGGACGTCCGGAAGCGGCTCAATCCTAGCGCCGGGCGTGGCCTTTCCCTCTTGGACTGCTGCAAGACCGAGTTCGGGCAGCAGTTCGCCATTGAGCGCGGTGTCGATGAACAAGGGAGCTACTTTACCGGCCGGGAAGCTGTTGCAACCGCCCACGAAGCTATCGCCCTGACAGACCTTGACGTCTGCAGCCTCGACCCACGGCAGCGGATACTCGATATTGCTTCTTGTCAGCTTCTTCTTGCCGGTCACGACTTCCATCATGAGCTTGAACGCATAGCCTCCGACTGCCGGACCGGCGCTCGACGAAATGCCCTTCAATCCTTTGGCCTGCATGGCGGGATCGGCCAGCATGAGGCGATAACCATTGTTCGACTGCCCGGCGATCACCACAAGACGACCTGGCCGGTTATTGAGAACCGCCTGCAATGAGCCATAGGTACCATCGACCGTCCAGATGCCATCCACGTTCGGGTGTGCGGCCAGGATCTTGGCGACCTCCTCCTGGGAGGTTGCGTCGTTCCAGTTTCCGTAGAAGTCGCCGACAATCTTGATGCCCGGATACTTCTTGAAGACGCCGTAGGCCTGCTCATCATAGGTCTTCGTCACCGTGGTCCCGGCCACGCCGTGGTTGAAGATCAGTTCGCCTTTGCCGCCCATCTGGTTGACCATCCACTGCGCGGTGTTCGCTCCGTAGCGGGCCGTAATGTTGCTGACGTTGTGGGCGCAGGGCTCGGTCACCGTGCTGTCATAGGTGAAGATGACGACCCCTTTGTCGCAGCCCTGCTTGATCACGCGATTAAGCGCGGTCGGGGACAGCGGGTAGAGAATGATCGCATTCGCCCCCGAAGCGATCATGCTCTGAAGGTCCGAGATCTGATGCTGGACGTCGGTGCCCGAGATGACGGTCTTGAATTCAACCGTCTTGTCATAGGGCGGCGTTGCCGCCAGCGCCTTGATGCCATTGGCGGCGGCGGCCTGCCATGTGTTGCCGCTGTAACTCATGTTCAGAAAGACCTTGTAGCGGTCTCGCGCGCTGACCTCGGCGATCCCCCCGATGACAAGGGCCGCTACCAAGGCTGCCGGGATTAATCCCGTCGACAGCCGACTGCCGCAATCGATCTTCATGTCAAACCTCCCCCTTGTTGGTGATGCGCCCACCTCCATCGGTGGTGCCGCAAATTCAGCCGCCCGCTCTGGAGCAGCAAAGCGATCAGGATGATTCCGCCTTGGACGATGTCCCGAAGCCCCTGCGAGAAGCTGAGCGCCGTAATGACCGTCGACAGGGTGCTGAGGAACAGCGCGCCCGCGAATGTGCCGAGATAGGGTCCGGAGCCGCCGGTGACTCGAGCTCCCCCGATCACCACGGCCGCAATGCTCGGCATCAACAAGGCGCTTCCCATATCGAGGGTGGCGCTCGCCGCATAGCCCGCGAGCAGGATGCCGGTAAGGCCGGCGCACAGCCCACTGATCGCGTAGGCGGCGATCGTCAGGGCGGCAACCGGCAAGCCCAGAACGCGGGCGGCACCCGGGCTGCTGCCGATTGCGTAAAGCTTGCGGCCTTCCGCACTCCGATTCTGAAACAACCAGGCGGCAGCCACGAAAGCAACGGTGAACAGAATGGGGTAAGGCAGCCCCAACCAGCCGCTGTTCATGAATGTCTGCAAGGCCGGCGCGACCGGTTGTTGCGAGCTACCCGCGGTGATCCCCAGCGCGACGCCGAAAAATGTGATCCCCGACGACAGCGTGGTGATGAACGGCGGCAGCTTTGCAAGGCCGACCCCGATGCCGTTGATCAGTCCAATACCGGCGCAGCTCAGCAGCGTGAGCGGAATGGCCGACATCAGGGCATCATTGCTTCCACGCGTCAGCCCGGCGACCATCATACCGCCGATGCCGATCACCACGCCGAGGGAGAGATCGATGCCGCCGAGCAGGATGACGAGGCCCTGGCCGAACGACGCGACCACCAGAAAGATCGCGGTCACAAGGATGGCGGTGAGTTGGTCGAACGAGCCGAATGAAGGGCTCGCCAGCATCATCCCGACGACCAGAAGCCCGGTGGCGGCGAACACCAGAAGGGCCGGTACCAGATCGGGGCCGACCGCAGGACGCCAAACCGGCGGTGCTTCGGGCACCACCTTGGCTCGCGGAAGCGCTCTCGCCTTGCGCATCCGCATCAGCCCTGTCCCCGGTGACGCGCACGTGCGAGCCACGCGGAAAGCTGGCCGAAAAAGATTGCCAGGATCATGATGACCCCGTTGAAGATGTTGGTGTAGAAATCGGCGACGCCGAGCGCGAACAGCATCTTCTGCAGCACGGAGAGGATGCACGCGCCAACGAGCGTACCAAGCACACCGCCCCGCCCGCCGCCGAGCGAGGTGCCCCCGATCGCCACCGCCGCATACATGAAGAGCAGGAACGAATCGCTGACCCGCGGATCGCCCGAGCCAATCTCCGCGCTCAAGACGAACCCGGCAATCGCGTAGACAATGCCGGACATGACAAAGGCGGACAGCTTCGTCGTCCGGGTATTCAGGCCGGACAGGCGCGCGGAAGGTTCGTCGGCTCCCACGGCGTACAACGCCACGCCGAGCCGCGAATGCTTCAGCAAAAGCCAAAGCCCGGCGGTCACGGCCATGATGAGTGCCGGAGCTGGAATCGCCCGGATGTCGCCGCTCACGGCCTGAACGATTGTGTCGGTCACCTCACCGCCCGGCGCCGGCAGGATCAGAAGAGCCACGCCCTGGCAGACGATCAGCGAACCCAGGCTCACGGCGAGCGACTGCAGGCCGAGATAGGCGACCAGGAAGCCATTCAGGCCTCCGACGGCAGCGCCGATGGCGAGGACCGCAGCAAGGTTCCCGGTGGCTCCGAGGCTTCCGGTGCTGGTCGTCGCCACCACCACGTTGCCGATCGCCATGACGCCCGGCCCCGACAAATCCAGCTCGCCGCACAACACGACCAGGGTGAGACCGCTTGCCGCCAGTGCGAGGACGACCGTGTTGTTCAGAAGATTGCTGATCCCAAATGCCGACAACGCCGATGGTTCGTGCACGGCATAGATGCCCGTCATGATGCAAAGCAGAACGAAGGCGGCTGCGCTGCCGCCCGCGGCGACGCTCCGGACCTGGGCGAGCTGCGAAGCGGCTGTCACGCGTGGGCCCGCGGGTTCGCCCGGCGGGTTCTGCCTCCGGAATGGCCCGACGCGAGGGCCAGGATGACATCCTGCGACAGCTCTGCGCGCGCAAGCTCGCCGGCGATGGCGCCCCGGTAGAGGACGAGGCAGCGATCGCAGAGCCCTACCAACTCGTCGAGTTCGGTCGAATAGAACAGGATCGCACCGCCACCCCGCACGAAGCCCCGCATCATCGCATAAATATGCTGCTTCGCGCCGACATCGACGCCACGCGTCGGGTCGAACAGCAGCAGGCACTTGGCGCCGGCCAGCAGCGCCCTCGCCAGAATGGCCTTCTGCTGATTGCCGCCGGAGAGCGCGCTGATGCTCAGCCGCAAATAGCGCTCCGGCAACTTGACCGCCGGCGTCACCGTTTCAACCAGGCGGCGCTCGCTCGCTTGGTTCACAAGATGAAGCCGGCTGGCCTGGTTGATGACCGGCAGCGAGATATTGGCCATGGTCGTGAGACCGGTGAATAGGCCTTCCGACTTGCGCTCCTCGGGAACGAGGATGACCCCAAGCCGGCGGGCGGCGCGAGGCGAGCGGATCGCGACGGTGACGCCTTCGATGGCGATCGCCCCAGTCTGCAACGGAGAGAGCCCGACCAGCGCCTTGAACAGACGGGACTGACCCTGCCCCTCCAGGCCCGCCACCCCAACGATCTCGCCCGGCGCCACTGAAAACCCTATGTCGTCGATGCCGGATCCCTTCAGATGTGTAACTTCAAGAACCGGTTTGGCGCCACGGCGGATCTCCGTCGAGGCGCGCACGAACACTTCGCCGACCGAGCGGCCGGCCATGCTGCTGAAGATGGCATCGTCGCTCAGGGCCGCGACTTCGCTGTCGAGGACTTTCCGCCCATTTCGCAGGATCACGCATCGACTGCAAAGCGCGCGTATCTCATCGAGCTTGTGGCTGATATAGAGGATCGAGGTACGGTCGCGCAGCGCGCGGGCGATCAGCGAGAACAGCCACTGCCGGTCGGACAGCGCCGCCGTCGGCTCGTCAAGCAGCAGCACCGCAGGCCGGTGCGAGAACGCCCGCACGATCTCGACTTTCTGCCGCATCCCGAGCGGCAAATCACCGACCAGCGCCGATGGCGAAATGTCGGTGACGCCATGCTGCTGCAGGACCTGCTCTGCGTCAGCTTCTATCCGGCGTGTCGAGACGAGGCCAAACCGGTTGATGGCAGGTCGCGGCAAGAACAGGTTCACCGCGACGGATAGCGCCGGGACCAGGCTCAGTTCCTGGAAGGCGGTGGATACCCGCCGGGCGCGAGCATCGGCGATGACGCGCGGCAGGAACGGCTTCCCGTCAATTCGAATAGTACCGGTGTCGGGGGCAACGACGCCGCTGAGGACCTTGACGAGCGTCGATTTGCCGGCCCCGTTTTCACCGAGAAGACCGCAAACCTCAGCAGGCTGGAGCTCGAACGAAACATCGTCGAGCGCGGTCGTCGCTCCATAGCGCTTGCACACCGATCTGAAGGCGAGCAAGGGCGGCGCTGCGACGTCCATGGATTTCTCCGGTCTGACCATTCTGGTCAGACCGACATCGCTACCACGGTTTTATCAGCTACACAATCTATAGATGCAAAATTAATTATGCTCTCCCGTCCAGCACCCCGCTAGTGGCGCGTCCGCACCTGCGACTGAAATCGTCGGCCATTTGTTCAAGGGTAACGAACTTCACCCCCGAATGCCGGATGATGTGGCCATAAAGGCGTTCCAGCATCATCAGGACCTGCGGACGCCCGGATACATCGGGGTGAAGGGTCATTGGAAATACGGCGTAGTCATATTCCCGGTAGACCCAGTCGAATTGGTCACGCCACAGTTCCTCGATATCGTGCGGGTTCACGAAGCCATGGCTGTTGGGATATTTCTTGATGAACATCATCGGCGGTAGATCGTCCAGATACCAGCTTGCCGGTATCTCGATCAGATCCGTTTCCGTGCCGCGCACGAACGGCTTCATCCATTCGTCCGCCTTCCCGGAGTAGTCGATCTTCGTCCAGGTATCGCCGACACGCACGTGGTACGGCTCGTGATCCCTGTGCATCAGGCTGTGGTCGTACTTGATCGACTTCTTCAGCAGCAGTTCGTTTGAAACCGGACTGAACTCCCACCACGGCGCCACGTATCCAGCGGGACGGCGCCCGCTCAGCTTCGTGATCAGCTCGATCGACTTGTCGAGCACGGCCTCCTCCTGCTCGGGCGACATGTCGATCGGGTTCTCATGGCTATAGCCGTGCAATCCGATCTCGTGTCCGGCCGCGGCGACGGCCTCGATCTGCCGTGGAAACGTCTCGATGGAATGACCCGGGATGAACCACGACGTTTTGATGCCAAACCGGTCGAACTGTTTCAGGAGGCGGGGAACGCCGACCTCGCCGGCGAAGACGCCCCGGGAGATGTCACCCGGTGAATCCTCGCCGCCGTAAGATCCGAGCCAGCCGGCCACGGCGTCCACATGTACCCCGAAAGCGCAGAGAATTTCCTTTGTCATTCCGTCCTCCCTCCACTCAGATTCTTCTTCACGATGGTCGGGCGACGATCACAAAGTGTCGTTGAGCGCGACACCAACGCGGTCGGCGGCGCGCGCGATGTGGACGTGCATGAAGTAGCTTGCTCCGTCCGGATCGTGGCGTCCGAGAGTCCGTAGAATGTTCTCATGCTCGACAATCGGCTCCCAGAGTCGACCGTGACGTTTGGCGGGCAGAAACTGGCTCTCCAGCAGCACAGCGCGATAGCTCGCGGTAAGATCCAGGAATACGCAGTTGCCGGAATACTGCATGATCTGTCGGTGAAATTCGAAGTCATGCTGCGAAGCCGCAACCAGGTCCGTCGCCCGAATGGCCTCCTGCTGCTCATTGAGGACGTGCCGGAGCGCCGCAAGTTCTGGCTCGGTCACGCGCATGGCGGCCAGGCGGGCCGCGTAGCCTTCGGCCACGAAGCGGAATTGATAGACTTCCGGAAGTGAGTAGCGGGATGCGAAGCGCCAGGCCTCCTGGTCGTTGTCGGCCTCGCCATCGGCAACGAATGTTCCGAGGCCCGGCTCGGTGCGCAGTACTCTCATGGCTTCAAGGACGGACAGGGCCTCGCGAAGCGAGGGACGGCTCACTTTGAGACGCGCCGAAAGCTCTCGCTGCGGCGGCAATTGGGCGCCGCGCGGAAACTCCCCGCTCGCCACCAATTCCTGGAGGCGTTGAATGGTGGTCTTGGGGGCGGTGGCCCGCATGATCGCTGAGGAAGGCATCCGGCCCTGGTCTGACCAGTAAAGACGATGTGGTCTGACCAGTTAGTTTGCATCCGCCGATCCTGCCGGTCAATGCCGTCAATGAGGCGACGCCGTCCGAAATTCGTGGGCCAAAGCAAAATGATGCCGGGTCCCCGATCGCAGCACCGCTGGACGGTTGCGGGCTGATCGTATCCGGATTGCAGCGCCTTCAAAACGCGTCCGCTATGCGCCAATGGCATTTGCTGCCCGGCGTGGAACATACTAGCGGTTACTTCTTCGAGGGAGAACAAAATGAACGAAGCACCCCGCATCCGGCCGGCGGCGAACGTCGAACTCGGCGCCAGCAGCGAGGAATTCCAGAATCTGCACGAATTCGTCCGCAAGGCGCGGGCCAATCTCAACCAGAATGCGTGGGACTACATCGTCGGTGCCGCGGAGACCGAGACCACCATGCGCCGCAACCGCATGGCACTGGACGAGATCGCGTTCCGGCCACGGGTGCTGCGCAATGTCGCCAAGGTCGACGCGTCGGTCGAGCGGTTCGGCCGCAAACTGCGTCTGCCGGTCGTGCTGGCGCCGGTCGGCGCGCTGGAAATCTTCGACCCCGGCTCCGCCGCAAGCGTGGCCCGCGGCGCGGGTACGTTCGGCGCCGCTCACATGTTGAGCTCGGTTTCCGAGCCCGGCCTGGAGAAGGTCGCGCAGGCGGCGCCCGACGCCTTGCGGATGTATCAACTCTACGTCCGCGGCGACGACGCCTTTGTCGAGGACTGCGTCGGCCGCGCGGTCGCGGGCGGCTATGCCGCCTTCTGCCTGACCGTCGACACCGCGCATTACAGCCGCCGCGAACGCGATATCGCCAAGCGCTACGTCCGCGAGAGCCGGCTGCGCGCCACCGGCGGCGACTTCCAGAAGGGGCTGGAGTGGCGCACGGTGAAACTGATCAAGGACAAGTTCAGGATTCCCCTGGTCATCAAGGGGATCGCGACCGCGGAAGACGCGGTGCTGGCGGTCGATCACGGCGTCGACTGGATCTATGTGTCGAACCACGGCGGACGCCAGCTCGATCACGGCCGCGGCTCGATGCATGTGCTGCCGGAGGTCGTCGGCGCCGTCGCCGGTCGGGCGAAGATCATGGTCGACGGCTCGTTCTGCCGCGGCAGCGACATCGTCAAGGCCATCGCCATGGGGGCCGATCTCGTCGGCATCGGCCGCCTGCAATGCTGGGCGCTCGCCGCCAACGGCGAAGCCGGAATCCTGCGCATGCTGGAACTGCTCGAAGACGAGGTGATCAGGTCGCTCGGGCTGCTCGGGGTCAGGAATTTCGCCGAACTCGACAAATCCTATCTGCACACGGCCACGGTGACCAACCTGCCCCACGTCTTCAGCGCCTTCCCGCTGCTGGAGATCGATCCCTACCGGTATTGAGAGCGATCCGTACGGCGATGATCCCTTCCCGCCTCTCCCCCGGCTCGGCCGACGCGCTGCTGTTCGACCTCGGTCGCGTGGTCATCGACATCGACTTTGGCAAGGCCATCGCCTGCTGGGCCGGTCATGCCGGCTGCGATCCATCCGACATTGTCGCGCGTTTCGTGCGCGGCGAGGCCTATCGGCAGCATGAGATCGGTCGGATCAGCGACGCCGCCTATTTTGACAGCCTGCGCACCGGCCTCGGCCTCGGCCTCTCCGACGACCAGTTGCTGGAAGGATGGAACGCGATCTTCGCCGGCGAAATGCCCGGCATCGCCGCGCTGCTCTCCCGCGCGGCGAGGCGCCTGCCGCTCTACGCGTTCTCCAACACCAACCGGCCGCATGTTGAGCATTTCTCGAAGGCCTATGCGGATCTGCTTGGCCATTTTCGCGAATTATACCTGTCATCGACAATCGGGCTTCGGAAACCCGATGCCGCAGCCTATGATCATGTGGTGAAAGCAATCGGCGTGCCGGCCTCGCGCATCGTGTTCTTCGACGATCTCGCCGAGAATATCGAAGGCGCGCGAGCGTGCGGCCTTCACGCCATTCAGGTGCGTGCGCCGGCCGACGTCGCGAACGCGCTTGCTGCGCTGGGAATTTAGGAGGTTGCCGTGGCCTTGATGCCGGTCGCCGACGCCCTTGCCGCCGTTCTCGCCGGCGCCGAGCCGCTGCCGGCGGAAATGGCGGCACTCGATGGCGCGTTCCATCGCGTGCTCGCGCGCGACGTCGCGGCCTTGCGCACCCAGCCGCCGCAGGCGATGTCGGCGATGGACGGCTATGCGGTTCGCGCGAGGGATGTCTCCGAGGCGAAGGTGCGGCTGAAGCTGATCGGCGCGGTCGCCGCCGGCCGGCCGTTCGAACGTGCGGTCGGTCCGGGCGAAGCCGTGCGGATCTTTACCGGCGGCGTCGTTCCCGAGGGCACTGATGCGGTCGTGATCCAGGAGGACGCCGTGGCCGACGGGGGCGGTGTCACGATCATGCAAGCCGCCGTCGCGGGTCGCCATATCCGCCCCGCCGGCGTCGACTTCAACAAGGGCGACGTTCTGCTCACCGCGGGTAAACGCCTCACTGACCGCGACCTGTCGCTGGCGGCCGGCATGAACTATCCGGAACTGCCGGTGCGACGGCGGCCAACGGTGGCGGTGCTCGCCACCGGCGACGAGCTGGTGATGCCGGGTTGCGAGCCGGGCCCCGGGCAGATCGTCTACTCCAACGGTTATGCGTTGCGGGCGCTGGCACGGGCCGAAGGCGCGGAGACCCTCGATCTCGGCGTCGCCGCCGACACGATCGAGGCGACTACGCAAGGCATCCGCCGCGCCCGCGACAGCGGCGCCGACATCCTCATCACCACCGGCGGCGCCTCGGTCGGCGACCACGATCTGGTCAAGCAGTCGCTCGAGGCCGAGGGGGTCACCATGGCGTTCTGGCGGATCGCGATGCGGCCGGGCAAGCCGATGATGCACGGGCGGCTCGGCGCCATGCGCGTGATCGGCCTGCCCGGCAATCCGGTGTCGTCCTATGTCTGTGCGTTCCTGTTCCTGGTGCCGCTGATTCGCCGCCTGTCGGGCCGTTCCATCGTCCATCATGCGACCGAGACGGCACGTCTCGGGCGCGACGTCGCCGCCAATGACCGCCGCGAAGACTACCTCCGGGCCGGTCTCGAAGCGCGTGCCGACGGCGTCCTGATCGCGACGCCGGTCCATCTTCAGGACAGCTCGCTGCTCGGGAATCTCGCTGCGGCACGGGCACTTGTGATACGCGCGCCGTTTGCACCGGCGGCGGCGGCGGGCTCGCCCTGCGACATCCTGCGGTTGCCGCTCTGAACTTGCCGGGCGAGCAGCCTTGGCGAAACCTGATCCCGTTCACCGGAAATTAAGTGGTTGCGGAACACATATCGAACATATAGTGTCCGTTCATGATTTGTTTCGAGTGTTGAAGCCTATAAATTGGAGTCCGCGACCAAACGTCTCCGGCGATCAAAAGTCTCCGGCGACCAAAAGTCTTCTCCGGCGACCAAAAGTCTTGGGCTCCCGTGTCTCGGAATTGAACGACACCACCAACCTGGGGACTGGTCGAGATGCTCACGCGCAAACAGTACGAACTTCTGCGTTTCATCAATGAGCGGCTGAAGGAAGCCGGCGTGCCGCCCTCCTTCGACGAGATGAAGGACGCGCTGGATCTGCGTTCGAAGTCCGGGATTCATCGCCTCATCACCGCGCTGGAGGAACGCGGCTTCATTCGCCGGCTGCCCAATCGCGCCCGCGCCATTGAAGTCATCAAGCTCCCTGAGCTGTCGGGGAACGGTAATGGCAACAGCCGCCGCGGCTTCACCCCGAGCGTGATCGAAGGCACGCTCGGCAAGGTGCGCAGCACCAGCGCGGGTTCCGAGGATGACGGCAACCATCCGGTTGCGGTACCGGTGATGGGCCGCATCGCCGCCGGCACCCCGATCGAGGCACTGCAGACCCGCAGCCACACCATCAGCGTGCCGCCGGACATGCTCGGCTCCGGCGAACATTATGCGCTGGAGGTGCGCGGCGATTCCATGGTCGATGCCGGAATCCTCGACGGCGACATGGCTCTGATCCAGCGCAACGAGACCGCCGAGACCGGCGATATCGTGGTGGCGCTGATCGACGAGGAGGAAGCCACGCTGAAGCGCTTCCGCCGCCGCGGCGCCTCGATCGCGCTGGAACCCGCCAACACCTCCTACGAAGTCCGCATCCTGCCGCCGAATCGGGTGAAGATTCAGGGCAAGCTGATCGGGCTTTACCGGAAATATTAGGGCGTGGACTCATTAGCTCGCAGCCAAATGCGGATGGATGCGAGCTTGACGAAGGCCAGAGAGTTGGCTGCGAGCTGGTCATATCTGGTCGCGGACGGACGACGCTGATTGATCTTGTGAAGAACCGTTCGATCAAGTTGCGCGCGCGATACAGATACGGGCTGAAGCAGATCGGGTCTTTGCGATTGCGTTTCGGCGGAATGCTTGCGCACGCCCTAGCTGGCGGGCAGCTCCCTGATCCAGTCCGCATCGTATCCGCGGTTCGCGAGTAACATCGTCTTTGGAAGCGCCGAGAAGAACCGAACATCCGATTGTCGTGCGCTTCACTATCCTGCCGCCAACGAACGAAGCGATTGAAGCAAGTGGTGCGGGGACACTATTCTAGCCTCTGCAATATCTCGGCAGCCTGCTTGAAGTCGGGCGTATCATGCCCTTCCGTAAACCAATCGCATATCGGTCTTAGCAACTGCCGCGCCTGATCATGCTTGCTCTGACAAATCCACAAATCGGCAAGACGGACAGCCGCACGCAATTCAAGCGCCTTCGCGCCATGGGTAACCGCAAGTTCCAGGGATCGCCGCAGAGTCAATTCGATCGAATGATCTGTTTGATCAATCGCCCTCATCAGCATCGCGCGGGTTTGAAGCAGGCGGCTGACATAGAACGATTCACCGATCTCCGAAGAGATGCGAAGTGCCTTTTCTACCTCTCCGAGACCTTCGGCATACTGTCCCCCCATCAGATAGATTTCGGCGATGACGCCGTAAACGCGCGACAGAAAAATTCGAGTGCCCGAGCGCTCCAGCAAGCCCGCTGCTTCTTTCGCGGGTGCAAGACCTTCTGCCGGCATTCCGGAGGACGCCAATGCCCAACCGCGATAGGCTAGACCCATCGCCCGCTGCGGCAGTCCGTATCGGTCGGCGATATCCAAAAGCTCCGCTGTGTTAGCGGACACGCCCGCAACATCGTTGCGCGTCATCTGCGATTCGATAACAAACCAAAGCCCATGGACGAGGGTCGGCACGTGATCAAGCCTTCGAGCGAGCGCCAGCGCCTGATCGGCCCTGTCCCGGGCCTGCGCCGCGTAACCGAGCGCCGAGCAGAGTTGCGAAGCGATCGCCAATCCGCAGACTGCCGGATCGTGTCCCAGATACAAAAACCGGTGATGCGCGTGGCGTTGCTCGTCATAGAGCGCTAATCCCGAATCGATATGTTCAAGGGCGTCTCTCAAAGCGCCTCGTCCCCAACGCACCGGCCACGCCGTATGATGTGCCTGCAGCAGCACCTCCTGACTGTCCAAATCTTTCGCGATCCTGAGGAGGTCGTGCGACACCTTTTCCGCCGCATCCAGCCGGCCGTTGGCGTAGTGGAATATCCATAGGTTTGCGATCGACGGTGCGGTCTCCGGCGAACTGGCGAGTTGCTGGCCCAGTTCGGTCGCCCGTTCGACGACTTGGCCGACTTCAGCCGCACCCCAGCCATGAACGCTCATCAGCGCCGGTCCGAGCTGTGACAGAATCGCCAGCTCTGCACGGCAACGCTCGTCCGTTGGCGGATGCAGCTCCAGCAGAGAAAGAGCGCGGCGAAAGTGGGCCACCGCTTCACGATTGTTAGCCCGCCGGACGGATTGTTCTCCAGCCTTCCTCCAGTAGGCGATGGCCTCGGCAGGCCGCTCGGCCTGTTGCAGGTGCAAGGCGACGATCTCCGGTGCAACGCTGCTGGCAGGGCTCGCGGCCAGCATCGCATCCGCAATGCGTGCATGAATATCCCTTCGCGAACCTCTGAGAAGCGTAGAATAGGCAGCGTCTTGCACGAGGGCGTGCTTGAACAGGAAGGTCGCGTGGGGAAGCAACCCGTTCTGAAAAATCAGGCCCTTTTCGACAAGCCGCGCAAGCGCGTCCTGAAGGTGGGCGAGAGAATGCTGTGATGTCGCCGCCAGAAGCTCGTAGGAAAATTCGCGTCCAATCGCAGCGCCGAACTGGGCGATCTGCTTGGCGGTCGGTCCCAGGCGGTCGAGGCGTCCGATCAAGGAGGCCTGCAAGGTCGAAGGAACGCGACGGCCCGGTGTCGCCGGAGTTGGCTCGGCCGCCCTTCCTCCAACGGCATTGGCGTCTTCGGCTTCAAGGACAGCTCGTGTCACTTCCTCCAGGAACAGCGGCACGCCATCTGACCGCGCGATGATCTCCCGCACCACCTCCTCCGGCAGCGCACCGACGCGTTCGATCTGCCGCACCAAGGCAATCGAATCCGTTGGCGGCAGCCGCGGCAGCGGTAGCGACGCCACATGCGATTGGCTTGGCCAGGGCGATTGAAACTCGTCGCGGAAGGTGACGATCACCAAGATCGGCAATTGCCGTATCTGACGAATGACGAGATCCAGCCATTCGCGCGAGGTCGGATCGATCCAGTGGGCATCCTCGAAGATCAACAGGACCGGCTGGCGCCTTGCCGCGCCAACCACGCATCGCAAAAGGGCTCCCAGCGTTTTTTCCTTCTTCCGTTGCGGTGAATAGTCCGGCGAATGATCGTCACCCGGCCACGACAGCGCGAGCAGCTCGGCAATCAGGGTGACATCCTCGGCCGCGTCGGAGTTGGACGTAACCAGCGCTTCAATCTTGTTGCGCTTGGTCGCAGGAGCCTCGCCCTGTTCAAAGCCCGCCGCGCGTTCCAGGCAGGCGACGACGGGAAAGAGTGCACTGTCCTGACTGTGGGGCGCGCAGAAACATTGCAGAATGGTGTGGGGCTCGGACCGAAGCTGCTCACCGAACGCCGCTACAAGGTGCGATTTCCCGAATCCAGCCTCGGCCGAGACCTGAACCACACGGGTCTCACCGTCCTTTGCCGACCGCCAGTAGCGTTTGAGCAGTTCAATTTCTGCCTCGCGGCCGACAAGCCTCCTGGCACCGGCGTGAAGCGCCTCGAACCGGCTTACAGCTGCGCTGGTCCGCAGCACTGCCCAGGACAGTACCGGCCTTGGAATGCCTTTCAGATCCCTTGCCCCGAGCTCCTCAAGAACGAACAACCTGCCAAGTTGCTTTCGGGTGCTTTCGGCGATGACAACCATTCCGGGCTCCGCCACGCCCTGCAGCCGCGCCGCCAGATTCGGCGTCTCGCCGACGATGCCGCGTTCGCGCGCTTCATCTGTTTCGATCATGTCGCCGACGACGACCATGCCGGTTGCGATGCCGACGCGCGTTTGCAGTGGGGCCAGCGTCTTGAGTGCACACACTGCCGCGACGAGCTCCAACCCCGTCCGAACAGCACGCTCCGCGTCCTCTTCATGGGCTTCCGGATAGCCAAAATACGCGAGTACGCCGTCACCCATGTATCTGGCAACAAATCCGCCGGAGCGGCGCACGATCTGCGTGACGCAATTTTGATACGATGAGATGATTTCTCTGAGGTCTTCGGGATCCATACGTGAGGACAGAGCTGTCGAGCCGACCATGTCGGCGAACAGCACCGTGACCTGGCGGCGCTCCGCGGGCTCGCGCGATTGTGGCTCTGACTGGGCGCTGGGCGCAGGCGACGACGTCGACGCGCCCATGCGCCGGCTGATCGCTGCGAGCATCTTACGCCGATGCCCGAGGAGAACGCCAATTTCCTTGAGATCCTGATCTGTCAGATGCGGAAGGACGGAGATGTCGATGCCATTTTCAGCGAAACGCTGGGCATACTCGGCCAAGCCGATGTCTTTGAGCCACTCCGCGATATCCTGCATTTCCGCCCTCGCGGTTCAAATACCGTGGGTGAACGATCTCTCGGATCGGGCGAAATTCACTAAACTATCGGCGACGCCGATCATGTGCTTGCGGTAAGGCATGACCGCGCTTTTTCCATCTAACGATGGCAGCATCTGCCACACAACCAGATTGGCTGCCGACAAGGGATCGAACATGACAGCAATGCTTACATTTATGGGGAGACTTCCGGCGCTGCGAGCATGCAATGTGCCCTGTAATCACCGGCTCGGCCGTAAACAGCGCCACCAGCTTGCGTCGCTTCTTCATCATGGTCATGAGCCAGGATTGCCGCGTCGGCCGGATCGCACGAGGGCGACGGATGCGTTTTTTAGCGGGATTCTTCCGGTTCGCGCATGCCGCCTCAAACGTAGTTGTGATCGGCCTCGTCGGCTCGAGCCGCAGAATTGCCCATAAAGGGGCGAAATCTCCGACACTACTGTCCACTCTGATAGAGGCCTGCGCCTCTAACGGGCGCGGGTTGGCTATCTCGAACGAGGAGCAATCCGATGTGTGACTATAGCCTGCACGCTTTGGCGAGCCGCCCGGCCGAGGTCGGAGAGACGCTGGTTACGGCGAAATTTCCCGGCACTTCCACCCGAGGCTTCGCCTCCGAAGCCGAACCCGGGGTGGCGGTCTGCATGCTTCCAGGAACCGAACTGGCGTTCGCCAACGACGTCCAATATGACAACCGATGGATTTGGACCAAGGCCATCCATTTCCGCGTCGGGAAATTCGCCGCGATCGAGCCGGATGTTCCGCATCGTCACCATGATGCGATCGAATTTCCGGATGGAAGCCGCGTGCTGGCGACACAGCTCAGCGAAGGGCAGCGTGTGACCGTGCTGCAATTGCCGGTGGTCCATCGGAGAATTGAATCGCTGCCATCGACCGCCGCCACAGAGGCGGTGCCGGCGGCCGCTATCGGCGGCTGATTCGAAAAGGAAGCTGTCTGGTGGTCAACAAACTCGGCTGGCCACAGGTGGGACGCGTGAGCGAGCCCGGCCGTTATATGTTCCGGTTCGGCTGGCTCACGGTCACGGCAGAGGATCTTGCGGTCTGGGCGCAACATCCGAATGCCGTGTTCACGCTTGTCAGGGTGCCGAACGCGGAAACCGAGGACGAATTTCACCTGGGAGCCTTCGAGTTCCGCGAGGACCACTCATTGTCCGAGAAGTAAGGCGGCGTCTCAGTTTGAAATTTGACGGAAGATCGGCTTGGCCTCTCCGATAATCCGGCCTTCCCATAGAGCTTCGGGCGTTAAAAGTACGATCGCTAATTTCTTTGTTTCGCCCGGCTTGAACTGTTCCCCCTCGACAAGAACCCGGCAGTCCCACGCACTAAAATCTCTGGGATCAAATTTGCAAGGGCATCCAAACCATTCTCCGATAATCGGCGGCTCCCGGCCGCCACGGTCAGGCGGATATAGAGTGATGTCTGCTATAAAGTCTGGCAACATTACGGGCATCGATACCCTCCCCTTGCGAAGTTTATCGCTAAGCAATAGGCATATGGAATGCATCGTGTCTATTTCGATACCAATGAAGGGTGCGTAGATCGCGACGGTTATGGGCTTTGGTTAGATACCTCTCGCGAAGACTTGGCGCGCATTCCGGATGGTCCTCGGGACGGAATGATGGTGATCCTCTATATGACCGACGAATTGGAAATGGAGGCGGTTCTGGCATTCGATTCAGAGCGGAATGTGTGGATCGCGCTTCCAGTACCAGGAACAACGAAGTATGCCCCGAGGACCTAAGGCGCCCAGCCCACGCCATCGGTAGCGCCCGTCATCATCGCCAAGATCGCTACTGGCTAGATCGAGGATGTCGCTACCAAGGACGGCAAGAACGCAGCCGCCGTCGCCCGTGGGCGTATGGGCGGTATTGCGCGGGCTGAAGGGATGACGGCCAACCGCCAGTCTGAAATTGCTAGGAAAGTAGCTAAAAACGCTGCAAAACATGAAATTTGGAATAATCTGCGGAATATTTTTCTTGTTTTTTGTCACGGAATGGGTATATTGGGGCCTCAATCAGAGGAGTTGCCTGTGCCTCATCGAACGATGATTGAGACGTTGGACGCCATCGGGGAAAGCCTCTTGGATGAATTGGACGACATCGCGCGTGCGGCGGATGCTCGGTATCGCTCTTACAAGACTGACGACCTTATCGAGCATGATGTGAGGGCTCAGGCCGCTTGCACGTATTGCCACATGGTCGCTGATGCAGACCGTAAATTTGATGGACGACCGGATGTGCGTCCCTTGGATATCAGGGGGCTGAAGGTTTGGCTTTTCAAGAAGGCAAATGTCGTCATTCGCCTCAAAAAAATGGATGAAGACGGTCGATCCCGCAATTATCCGACGAGGCAGGCCAAGGCATTCGATGCTCAAAAGGATCTGCCCGGATTGCCGCTCCCGCCCGTGAGGCTGACAGCCGGCTATTATTTGGACCCAACTGGCATCTTTGTAAGATCGCAGATCGCACGCCCCGATGGCCGTGAGCCGATGTGGTGCGGCGCGATAGTTCCTCGTGAAGACAGGAAGCCCGGTGAACGGATTTGGGTCGATGTGACCCGACAAGCACGCTTCTAATACATCGTAAGGATGCGATGTTATGGAAAGGTTCAATCATCATATGATGACGCTCGCGCGCGATTCGCGTGGGCTTACTCAAGCTGAGTTGGCCGAACAGTTAAGGGTCACTCAGGGAACCCTCTCAAAGTATGAGAGCGGACTCAATGAACCGCCTATTGATTTCGTCGATGACCTTTCGGAAGCATTGGGCTTTCGCTCGTCATTCTTTTATGAAGCTGGCCGTCCGTATGGCTTGCCTCCGTTTCACTTCCGTCGCCGGAAAAAGCTTTCAGCAAAAACTCTTGCTCGCATAGTTGCGGAGATGAACATCAGGCGGATTCATCTGACGAAGCTTCTCGTCTCATTTGACTGGAAGACAAATGCGTTCATTCCGGAAATAGACTGCGACGATTACCATGGAAAAGGCAAAGCGGTTCTCACTACAGAAGATGTTGCGCGCCTTGTGCGCGAAAGATGGATGCTGCCCAAGGGGCCGGTATCCAATATGGTGGAACTCTTAGAGGAAAATGGAGGGATAGTTATTCCGTGCGACTTCGGTACTGATCTTATCGATGCGTTGAGCCAGCGAATTGATGGCTTGCCTATTCTATTTTTTGTGAATGTGGCTGCCCCGGCGGATCGGTTGCGCCATACGCTTGCACATGAGCTGGGGCACATGGTGCTCCACACAATCACGGTTAAGAGCGACGAAGAGATGGAGGACGAGGCCGATGCTTTTGCTGGCGCATTCCTTCTTCCAGCTGACGAAATTCGCCCCCAGCTTCGACGTTTCGATCTAAGGCAGATTGCGAATCTAAAACTTCACTGGAAGGTCTCCATGGGGGCCATCGCGGTGCGGGCGTCTCGCCTCAAGTTAATTACCCCATACCAAAGCAAAATGTTTTGGATCGAGATGAGTAAGCTTGGATATCGAAAGCGAGAGCCGAACGAGCCCGCGAAGGAAACGCCCAGTCTCCTGAGGCAGATGATCGCGTTCCATATCAAAAAACTCGATTACAGCTTGGGCGATTTAGCAAAGCTATTTCATTTGAGGGTGCCGGAATTCCAGGAGATGTATCGGGCGGAAATCGTCGGCGACCCCGTCACCGGGGAGAGGTCTCACCTGCGGCTTATCAAATGAACTTTTATGGTTGACGCGAAGCAAAAAAGTTCATGTCGTAGTCGGCATGAACAAGCTTCCAGAGCCCATGCGCGTCCAAATCCTCTCGATGCTTTGCGAGGGGTCATCCATGGGGTCGATCGGCGTGC